>Ga0209521_10000415_pt1 | contig 32252 bp, 34 predicted proteins | sample Rifsed19ft4_FD_184016 | JGI IMG/M metagenome (GOLD analysis project Ga0209521, IMG submission 184016) | Soil microbial communities from Rifle, Colorado, USA - sediment 19ft 4 (version 2) | ecosystem: Environmental > Terrestrial > Deep subsurface > Rock core/Sediment | place: Rifle, Colorado...
CTACAGCCATTTTATATTCAACCCGCCTGTCTAAAAAATCTGCTTTTTTGACTTTAGCAGGAGATAAAGGAAAAACGGAACTCCTGCAATGGAAGTTATGATGCCTACCGGAATTTCCCGGGGCATAAGTACAGTTCTGGCCAGAGTATCCGACATAAGCATAAATATTCCCCCTGCAATCACTGAGGCCGGATATAATATTTTATGATCAGGCCCCACCAGAAGCCTTAAAATATGCGGGGTTATAAGTCCCACAAATCCTATGACTCCACTCATTGACACGGCAACAGCCGCAATAAGTGACGCCAGTATAAGCAGTATTTTCTTTACTCTATCTGTCTGTACCCCAAGCTGGACAGCTCTTTCATCCCCAAGTGATATTATATTCAGGTCTCTCATGAAAAATCCGGAAATGATGATGAGGACAGTGACTATGGGAGCAAGGACATTGAAATTGCCCCAGGTCGCAGAAGTAAAGCCGCCCATTACCCAGAATACTATTTTTGCCATATCCTGAGTTCTTAAAATCATTATGAAATAGGTAATAGCACTTAGCATTGCACTTAGAGCAATACCGGAAAGAAGCAGTGTTATCACTGATACTTTTCCTCTGATTCTGGAGATATTGTATACGAGAAACGTTGTACCCAGAGCACCCAGCAGGGCGAAAACAGTGATGGTGGAAACACCAAGCAGACCTGCACCGGTTACAAAGACCAGCCCTATGGTTGCTCCCAGAGCAGCTCCTGATGAAACTCCTATTACATAAGGATCTGCCATAGGATTTCTAAAAAGACCCTGGAAAATAACCCCCGCTCCTGCGAGTGCCATCCCAACAAATATGGACAGAAATATCCGGGGTAATCTGATCTGTGAAATGATCACGATGTCCTGATAATCGATGAGGTCAGTATTTATATAACGATTTATCCCCGGTATACGGCTTGCCATTATCAGGCCGGTATCCTTAAGGCTGATTTTTACGGCCCCGGTGGAAGCAGCGACTATTATTATTAGTCCCAGTATTATCAGCAATATGACAATATATTTTAATGTCCTTGTGCCGGTTCTCATTATTCTATTATCTCAAATTCTCCAAAAATTTCAGGATGAATCGCTTTTGCCAGCATAGGCAGAGCTTTTTTAATGAGATTCTGATTGGGCCTGGAAATCGAATTATCCGGAATAATATACACCCTGCCGTTTATCACTGCATCTATACTCGCAAATCTCTCATCCCCAGTTATTACCGAGGGATCCGATGCAAGACTCACTGGAGCGATTATTATATCGGGATTCTTTTCTATCAATCTTTCGACGCTGTATTCAGGCCATCCGGTCAGATTGTCTTCCGCAACTATATTGATTCCGCCTGCCTTCTCTATCAGGTCACTGATATAGGTATCTCCACCCGTACTCGTCAGAGGATCGTTCCATACCTCATAAAAAACTTCCGGCTTATCATCGTCATTTAAATCCTTGACCTGACTATATATAGCATCGACTTCTCCTTTAAGTTCGTTTACAAGCTCTTCTCCCTTATCTCCAAATCCGACTATTTTACTGATATTTATTATTTCATCATAAACACCCTCGATACCTTTGACATTGATGACCCTGTAAATCTCAATTCCAAGGTCGCTTATTTTTAGGAAGTCATCCTCGGGACCACCCGTAGGCGTTATAAGTATATCCGGATTCAGTTCTGCAATTTTCTCTATATTCGGACCAAATGCATCTCCGGCTCCTTCAAATCCTTCTGCCAGCGGATCATGTTGTTCCACGCTCCAGCTGTCAACTTCCACTACCAGTTCCATTGCACCAAGAGCATCGATTATCTCCAGTGCACTGGGAGCAAGTACAACAATACTCAAAGCCGGTCCGGCAAGTTCTACTATATTTTCATCCCCATCCACCACCTTTACCGGAGTTTTTTCTGCTTCACTTTCCCCTGCGACCTCTGCGGTCCCGGTGTTTTTACATCCCGGGAATATACTCAGAGCAGCCACAATAAGAAAAATTGTAACCACTGCCGTTATCAATACTTTCTTTTTAGACATTATTTCTCCTTTGATTTTTTTTAGATCTTTTTTTATTTATAAATAAAAAAACTCCCACCTTCTTCGGATGAGAGTTTTTTAAATAAAAAATCATCCTCTTTCTGCCGAAGAGAGATAAATAAAATATTTAAAGGTTTCCTGGCTTAAGGGACTTTACTCTCCGCCTTCCCGGCAATATTATGCCAGTGGCTAACTAGAGAGCACACACCCTATCACAGTGGCGGGACCGCTCCAGATTTGAACTGGATTCCCTAAAATCAAAATTAAATTTACTGTAGTACCGATTTATTTTAAAAGAGCATTTTTATATTCCGATTTTCCATATTACTATAAAAAAAAGGAAAAGCAAATCAATTAAACTATTTTGTTTTCACGGAGCCATTCAAAAGTATCTTCGATCGATTCTTTTATGGTTATAGGTTTATAGCCCAATTCCCGGCTGGCTTTTTCATGACTTATGTATGAGTTGCTCCGGAGGGTATTGACAGAATATATTGTAAAACGCGGAGTTTTATTAGCTAATTTATAGTAAATAGGAGTAAAGACACCGGCTGTTTTTGCCAGCCAGAAAGGCACCTTATATTTCGGACTTTTATTTCCTGTAATTGCCTCAAGTATGGAAAAAATTTCATCCAGGGTTATTCTCTGTCCGGATAATATATAATAGTCACCGGTTTTTCCTTTTTCCGCTGCTAAAATGAGCCCTGCTGCCACATCACGGACATCGACAAAATCGTATGCACCATCAATTTTCATTTTTACAGCATTCCTGGCAAAATCAATGAATGTTCCTGTTATCATAGACCCCCTAAAATCATAAGGTCCCATAACGCCTGTCGGGCAAACTACTACCGGATCCAGACCGGCTTTTGCGGATTCTATTACTGCCAGGCTGGCAAGAGCTTTTGACCGGTCATATTCACCCCTGTTGCTGTTGACGTCAAAAGGCATATCTTCATCGATAACCGTTCCATGCGGAGGTTCTTCCAGGGCATGTATGGAACTGGTATAGACCAATCGCTTTACCCCGCACTTAATGCAGGCATCTATAACATTTTTGGTTCCTTCAAGATTGACCCTTCTGATCAGTGCCCTGTCTCCGGGCATTATCGATATTATTGCCGCAAGATGATATACGGTATCAGCACCCTTAAAAGCCTTGATCAAGGAATCCTTATCCAGGATATTTCCTAAAACCTTTTCTACTTCCAGACCTTCCAGTGAAGAGAGATCGGAAGTGGCGCGTATCAAAGCCTTTACTTTTTTGCCCTTTCTAAGCAATCCTCTGGTAAGGACATTGCCAATACATCCTGTTGCACCGGTTACAACTTCCATGATTTAATACCTTCGGTTTTATAAATAACGTGATAAATATTATAAGATCCGGATTATTTTTCTATTTTAAATTATAGAAGGCATGCAGTCCCTGGTATTCTGCTTCATCCCCGAGATCTTCTTCGATCCGCAGCAGCTGATTATATTTGCAAACTCTATCCGTTCTCGAAGGAGCACCCGTTTTAATTTGACCGGCATTTACTCCTACCACTATATCTGAAATGGTGGTATCTTCGGTTTCTCCCGATCGATGAGATACCACTGCCGTGTAATGTCCCTTCTTAGCCATTTCGATTGCATCAAGAGTTTCCGATAGTGTTCCTATCTGATTGACTTTAATTAAAACGGAATTTGCAACAGCCATATCCAGTCCCTTCTTAATCCTTCTGGTATTTGTCACAAAAATATCGTCTCCTACCAGCTGGATCCTCTTGCCAAGTTTAGCTGTCAATTCCTGCCATCCTTCCCAGTCCTCTTCAGCCATTCCATCTTCTATCGAGATTATAGGGTATTTATCTACAAGATTCTTGTAATAATCAACCATTTTCGTTGGGGTCAGGACTTTACCTTCCCCCTTAAGGTTATATTTCCCATCCATGTAAAATTCGGTGGCAGCAGGATCGAGCGCAATATAAACATCTTTACCGGGTTTAAAGCCGGTATGCTCAATAGCCCTGACTATATATTTTATGGCATCTTCGTTGGTCTTAAGATTGGGAGCAAATCCTCCTTCATCGCCCACTGAAGTATTTAATCCGTCCTTTTTCAGGACATTTCTCAGACTATGAAATACTTCCACTCCCATTCTTAAAGCTTCGCTGAATGAAGAAGCACCAAGAGGCATTATCATAAACTCCTGCAGGTCAACTGTATTATCGGCATGCTTACCGCCATTTAAAATATTCATCATTGGCGAAGGAAGAATATGTGCATTGACCCCGCCCAGGTATTTATATAGAGGCAGGTCAAGAGCTATTGCGGCAGCCTTTGCCACAGAAAGAGATACACCAAGTATAGCATTTGCCCCTAATTTGGATTTATTATCCGTATTATCAAGATCTATCATGGCACGGTCTATCTCACGCTGATAAATAGCATCCATACCCTCAAGTTCCGGAGCAATTAAAGAATTAACATTCTCTATAGCTTTCTGGACACCCCTGCCCAGATATCTTTTTTTATCATTATCCCTTAATTCAACTGCCTCGAATCCTCCGGTAGATGCTCCCGAAGGTACCGATGCCCTTCCGATTGCTCCGCAATCCAGAACCGTTTCAACCTCTATAGTAGGGTTGCCTCTTGAATCAAGGATCTCTCTCGCAAAAATTCCGGTAATTTCAGTCCAATCGCTCATTATTATTCTTCCTTTCCTATTATTTATTATCAAATTATTTTTCTATAACCATTTAAATTTTTTAGGGTAATGTATTATTAAGTATATTTTCCATAAGTCATTATATTAGCATTTTTTACATTTTAAAATTAATTATTAAAAATTATTATATATAGAAATATATAACTTAAAAATATGTTTGGTAAAAACTTTTAAATTCATTACAATAATCTTTATTTAAATCCGTCTATACCAATATAAGGGAGAAAATTATTGAAGGATAATCTTGAAAAGGTTTATAAAGATGAGCATAAAAAACTGGGAAGTTATATAAGATCCAGAGTTAATGATCCAGAAGAAGCCGAAGATTTATTACAGGATGTCTTTTATTCAGTTCTCAGTAATTTTAATGTTCTCGGGCCGATAAACAATTTGATGGGTTATCTATATGCAATTACCCGGAATAAGATAACGGATTGGTACAGGAAAAAAAGATTGAATACAGTTTCACTTCATGATCAAGAAGGTGAACATATATTGGAAGAAATAATTGAAGATACATGTATAAATATCGAGGATGATTACATCAGAACTATAATCGAAGATGAGATATTTAAAAACATTGATAATTTGCCGGAAGAACAGAAAGAGGTTTTTATCGCAAATGAAATTGAAGGAATTTCATTTAAGGAAATGTCTAAAAAAATGAATATTTCAATAAATACCCTTCTTGCAAGAAAAAGATATGCAGTAATAAGTTTGAGAAATAAATTAAAGAATATCAAATATTAAATAATCAGGAGGTATTATGCATTGTTTTAAAGAACATTTTAAAAGATTTAGACCTTTGCAAATTGTTGGTATAGTAACGGGCGGATTAACATTTGTATTTATAATGGCATTTTTATTCGGCTACTTTGTAATGCTGTTATGGAACTGGCTGATGCCTGCAATATTCGGTCTTGTTGAAATCACATACTGGCAGGCATGGGGATTAGTGTTGTTATTTCATATACTATTCAAATTCGGCATTCATCCGCATCGTGAAATAAATAAGCGTTATTATGCCAGAGATGAAATCAGGAACAGATTTAAAGAAAGATTTGAGTGCCGCAATAAAGAAGATAAAACTAACAGTGAGCAATAATACCAAAAGCATTGCTGCTGCCGGTGCTGAGCTATCCTTTAAAAGATTATAAGAACCGTGTTTTAAATTTAATAAAAATTTGGTTAAATAGCATTTGGTCTGTAAAGTTTTAGATATAAATGTTTAAAAACTTTAAATATATATTTTCAGATGCAAAGGGAAGGCAGGAGATGAAATAATGATTAAAATAACCAGAAAATTTTTACTTATCGCTGCCGCTATCACTATTATTTTAGTACCACTAAATCTTTTAGCCTGTAGGGCAATTGGAGATAACCAGGAAGATACTGATACCTTCGAAGTAACCAGAGGTGATATCGTCCAAACCGTAAATACCAGTGGTTATGTGGATAGTGAGTTGCGGAATGACTATTCCCTCATGGCTTCGGGAAAAGTCACTTATGCTCTTGATAAGGGAGATATCTTTAGTAAAGGTGACGCGTTGATAGAGATAGACACGATCAGACAGAAACTGCTGCTTGCCCAGGCAGAAGAAAATTTGATCATAGCCGAAAATTCCCTCTCACTTGCTAGAATAAGTTACCAGCAGGCACTTGATGCGAATCATATAGCGCTGCAGCTTACTGGAGAAAATACAAAGCTCTCCGAACTGTCGGTACAAAATGCTTTGACTTCTCTTGAAGATGCAAACGAATATCTGAGCCTTGTAGAGGAAGGAGCCCTCTCCACCGATATCCTCATATCCCAGGCTTCTGCGGGGTCTCACTCAGCGGAAGGTCTGTACAACCAGGCAATGATAAACCAATCCTCGACTTACTGGACAAACCTATCTTCCACCCAATCCGCAGCAAGTCAGATCCAGGTTACCGCTAAAAATATAGCACAGGCAGAAAGCCAGCTTAGATTGTCACAGATAAACCTTGATTTGGTAAACCTAGATATAGAAAATAGCACAGTCTATGCACCCTATGATGGGATAGTCCTCTCTTCCGCATATAGGAAAGGAGAATATGCCGGACCGGGAGTACCGGCTATTTCCATAATAAGCAGTGACTTTATTATAAAGGCGGAAGTAAATGAGACCGATGTGGTTAGTCTTAAAATAGGGCAGGATGTTACTATCAGGCTTGACGCTTACTTTGAAAATGAAATGGGCGGTAAAATAGTAGAGTTGTCCCCGATTTCCACAAATATCGGGGGAGTAGTCTCATTCGAGCTTATCGTAAAACCGGAAACTGAAAACGTCCCCGTACTTCTGTATGGCCTTTCGGCAAGTCTTGATATAGTAACTTTAAGCGCGCAAGATGTCCTGTACGTCCCCATACAATCCGTGTTTGAAGAGGACGGGAAATCATATGTAAATGTTCCAGTTGAGGACGAAGGGATAGAAAAGATAGAAGTCACAACCGGGATATTTAACTTCGACTTTATCGAAATAATATCGGGCCTTAGCGAGGGAGACACTATTTTAATTTCACCGGCCCAGTAATGAACCTTAGATAAATTAATAGACTATATGACAGAGAACAGTAAAGACACAATAATTAAAACAATTGATATCACAAAAGTTTACCGGATAGGAAACATCAAGGTAAATGCCCTCCGCGGCGTAGATCTTGAAATAAAAAGGGGCGAGTTTGTTGCAATAATGGGACCTTCGGGTTCGGGGAAATCCACACTGATGAATATTATAGGATGTCTTGACACGCCAACCTCGGGTAAATACTTTCTCAGTGGTATAGACATAAGCAAGATAGGTGATAACGAGCTTGCAGGAATAAGAAATAAAGAAGTAGGTTTTGTGTTCCAGACATTCAATCTCCTCTCAAGGACTAATATTTATGGTAATGTCGAGCTTCCCATGATTTATTCCAAGGATAGAGTCACAAACAAAAGAAAGAAAGTACTGGATGCCATAGAATCGGTGGGACTATCCGATTGGATAAAGCACAGACCCAGTGAACTTTCGGGCGGAGAGAAGCAGAGAGTGGCCATTGCAAGAGCTCTTGTCAATCAGCCCTCCATAATACTTGCCGATGAACCTACCGGAAACCTGGACTCCAGGACCGGAGAAGAAATAATGCTCATCTTTCAAAAACTAAACAATGAGGGCAAGACAATAATACTTGTTACTCATGAACTGGATATAGCCAGGCATACACATAAAATCATCTATCTAAGAGATGGTGTTATCCATGGAGAGGAAGAAGTCGCTAACAGACTGTCTGCTGAAGAAGAACTAAAAGATATGCCCAGGCTGGAAGAAAGACTGACTGAAAAACATGTGATTTAAATATATGAAAAGACTACTTGAAAACATAAAAATTGCCTTTCAGGCTCTATTTCTAAACAAGCTGCGATCCTTTCTGACCATGCTTGGCATAATAATTGGTGTTGGGGCTGTTGTCGCTATGCTTTCAATAGGCGCAGGGGCACAGCAGTCTATAATTCAGAGTGTCCAGGGCATCGGTTCGAATCTTATCATAATAACTCCCGGTAATCCTGAGGAAGAGCAAAACCTGGGAGCGCAATTCGTATTCAGCGGACAGCAAGCAAAACTAAAAGCAGGTGATCTGCAGGCAATCGAGAGAGAGGCAACTTTAATAACCGGAGCCGCACCTGTTGTATTCAGCTCTTCGATTATTTCATACTCAAATAATAGTGGCCAATCTACAGTATACGCCTCGACAGAAAACGGCCGCGAACTCTACAACATGAATGTGGAAGAGGGTAAGTTTTACAGTAAAAGCGATGTCTCGAACGCTTCGAACGTAGCAGTGATCGGTCAGACGGTTATAGACAAATTATTTGGCAAAATAGATCCCATAGGCAAAATAATCAAAATTGACGGAAAAAATTTTAAGGTGGTTGGTACACTTGAAGCCAGAGGAACCGATACGTTCGGAAATGATCAGGATGATTTTATCAGCATACCGGTCACCACTGCACAGAATAAATTATATGGGCTGGATTCATACAATATGATACTGGCACAGAGTATAAGCGAAGAGGAAATAGACGAGGCCTCGGAAGAGATAGAATCCATATTAAGAAGATACCGGGGTATAAGGTTCGGGGAAAATGAAGATTTCAGCGTTCGAAATCAGACACAGATTCTTGATGTCATAAGTACCATTACCAATATTTTTACCGTGGTTATCGCCGGCATTGCAGGTATCTCACTCCTTGTGGGCGGTATCGGAATAATGAATATAATGCTGGTTTCGGTAACTGAGAGAACCAGAGAAATCGGTATAAGAAAAGCGATAGGGGCTAAAAACAGGGATATACTTATCCAGTTCCTGGTAGAAAGTATTGTATTGAGTATAACGGGAGGTATTGTAGGTATTCTCTTTGCAGTTCTGATTGCAGTTCTCTTAAGCAATTTTACCGTTCTGGATACGTCCGTCACTATTCTCCCCATAATCATTGCTCTTAGCTTCTCCACTGTAGTGGGTCTATTCTTCGGAATCTATCCCGCGATGCGCGCTGCAAGACTCAACCCCATAGATGCGTTAAGATATGAGTAATATTATGATTTAATAATGAGCCTCTTGAAAAGAATTTTTTAGTACAGTTATATTAAATTTTTAAACATAAGCGGTAAAGAAAGTTTATTGGCTTCCAGGAAATCTTTATCTCTCAGGATTTTTTTTGTATCGCCGTCAAACATTATTTTACCCTTATTTAATATAATGGTCCTGTCCGAAAATTCATACGCAAGGTCCAGATCATGAGTCGCTATAATCATTGTCTTTTCCAGCCCTTTGATCAATTTTATGAAATCCCCTCTATTTTTAGGATCCAAATTGCCTGATGGTTCATCCAACAGCAATATCTCGGGGCTGTAAGATAATACCGTTGCCAAAGCAACAAGTTTTTTTTCACCGAAACTCAGGAAATGGGGCATATTATTATCAATTTCAAAAAGATTCACACTCGCCAGACTTTTTTTTACAACACTTTCTATAAATTCTCTATCCTTCGCTCTAGGGTCCTTCTTTTTATTAAGGGAATTTATAAGACCAAAGGCGACGTCATCAAAAACTGTGGCAGAAAAGAGCTGATCATTTGGGTTCTGAAAAACAAATCCTATATTTTCTCTTAAATTATATAGATTTTTATCATCCAGGGTTTTTCCTGAAATAAGAACCTCGCCACTTCTACTTTTTTGTTCCATTAGTCCCGCCAGATTTAAAAGAAGCGTCGACTTTCCTGCGCCGTTTGGCCCGATTACCGAAATTTTCTCTCCTTTTGTAACAGTAAAATTAACATCCTGCAATGCTTCTTTATATTCTATAGATGCTTCATTTTTATCATCTATTCTTCTAATCGATCTATATTTATATTTAAGGTTTTTAACTTCAATTATGATATTATTATTCACTTTAAATTTTATTAACTTTCGGTAACTAAAACTTTTAAATAAAAATAACTAAGATAATATTTTTAAGAATTCGATTATTTTAACTAAAATCATCATTAAAATAAAACAAATGGTAATAATCCAATTTAATTTACTTGTATCGAAGTTTCTTTCAATAAAATGGAAATTACCATCAAAGCCTCTTGACTCCATAGATTTGTAAATATTTTCTGCCCTATCGAATGATTTGATCAACAAATTGCCCGCAAGAAATGTCAATCTTTTACTTAAAGTCTTATAAGATTTCTGAAAAATCCTGCTTCTTATAGCAAGCTGACCCGTATCGGAATCTTCTTTTAATACAAAAAAGTACCTGTACATAATAAAAATAATAGTAACTATTATGGCAGGAACATGTATCTTCCTTAATCCATCTAGAAGTTCGATATCGGATGTTGAAATTACAAGTGAAGATAACATTAGAATTGAGATAAATGATTTTAGAAGAACTGTTAAAAAAATGGTAATACCATTATCGGTAATAGTTATATTAAGAAAGTTAAGATTTAACGTAAATAATATTTTTCCTTTATTTGCAAATGGAATAAATATTGAAATGAAAAAAGGAAATAAAAAAAGCAGCAGCGTTCTTTTTATCAGAAGAAAAAAACCGGATTTAAATAATATGGCTATTAAGATACTTAATGTGAAATAAAGCAATAAAATATAATAATGACCGCTTGCCGTGCTTATAAGAAAAAATAAACTTACAAGAACTATTATTATCTTTGCTTTAGTGTTTATATTAAAGGCATTATATGCTTTTACTATCTTTTCCAATGTCTAAATTATTTTGTTTACTTTTATTTCTTGATGCTGCCCTGTAAATTAAAAAAATGGTTCCAAAGATTGCCAGTATTATTAGAACTCCAAATAAACCCGCAAGTGCACCCCGCCATAAAGGACTGCTGACAGCGCCAAATGTATAATCAGGAATTAAAAAAACATTGTCACTTACAGCATTTCGAGCTTTTTCTATAAATCCAAAGTTTTCTGCGACTTTTTCAAGCCCATCAGGAAAAGAAGAAGCAAAAGGAGATATAAATACTGCAATAATTAAAGCTGCAATTACTCCAACTGTAACAAATGTTGTAGTCTTCTTATCGTTCATATTTAAAGGCTCCTTTCATTAGTTAGAATTAAGTCAGGTCTTATCCTGTCAACAAAGGCAATAATTGCTGTTGTAATAATAGCCTCGCCTACTCCTATTACCATATGAACAAGGACCATGGCTTTCAGTGTAACTGCCATTTCATAAGTGCCTGATATCCCAAGTTCAAGTGCAGCAAAGAATGATGCTAATACAACAGAGAGCCAGGATGCAACAGCTATCGCAATATAGAAATTAACTTTAGATTTTGATATCTTTCGAATAAGATAATAAATTAAATAGGAGCTTAAAACTCCGATTATAGCCATATTAAATATATTTGCTCCAAGCGCCGTTATGCCTCCATCGTTAAATATAAGCGCCTGAACAATTAAAACTACACTCAATATTATCGACCCAGCAGAAGGCCCTGCAACTATTGAAGAAAGCGCCCCGCCTAATAGATGTCCGGAAGTACCACCGGGAATTGAAAAATTGATCATTTGTAGCGCAAATATAAGAGCAGCCATTACTCCCATTATTGCTATGGTCCTGGCTTTGAAAATCTTTTTTACCTTGTAAATTGAAGCCCCAAGCCCACTGGCAGAAGCTACACTTGTTGCTATAACAGTTTTTAGATCCACAAATCCATCCGGAATATGCATTTACCCTCCTCAAATAGGTGTTATTATTATAAAAAAAGTAACACTACTAAACAAAATTGTCAATTAGGGTTTTAAATAATTTTTAGGATTTTATGCTTTATATATTTTCGGCCAATGTGGATTTTGAAAGAGAGATATGCTTTACACCCTTTATAGATTTTAATCTTGATTCCAACTGGTAAATTTCATTAATTTTTCCCTTAACTACTACAATCTCAAGACAGATCCTCTGGTCAAGATGGATGTGTTGTGTGGAGATAATAATTTTATGATAATCATGTTGTATATCTATCAGACTATCTACAAGCTCCCTTTTATGGTGGTCATATACCAGAACAATTGCACCTGCAGCATTTTTATCTAATTGCAGCCATTCTTCTCCTACAAGTTCTTTTCTAATTAAATCTCTTAACGCTTCGGAGCGGTTAGTGTAATTTTTGGATTTGATATATTTATCAAATTTATTTATTAAATTACTTTCAATCGAGACACCAAATCTTTTAATACTATTCATATCAGACTATTACTATTTTTATAAAATCTTTAATATTATTGCACATTTTTTTCCATTATACATTACCGTTTTTAAAGCATGGGTTAATTTTTAGATTTTAAGTAATTTAAGAATAAAAGTAATTAAAATTTGAACTTCTTCTTGTGTTTATGATATCAGCAAAATTTTTCTTATGGCTAAAAGAAATCCATTGTAAGAAAGCTTCTATTATAATAGCTAATGAACCATGATTAACATTAGAATCTAAAAACTCTTTTAAAAATAAACAAAACCTATTAATTCCAACTTCAAACAAAATAAATTATTAATCTTATAATTAAATTAACGGTAACTTATGTATATACATAACATTTGAATTATATATACTAAATGATATAATAATTAAGTAAACTATATATAATAAAAAAATTTTATAATGTATTTTTAACATAAATAATAGTAAATGGTTCTTAAAATCATTAAAAATTATTAATTATTTGATTATTAAGTAAAATGAAAATAAATAATAAAATTAACAAATGCAAAGAATTAAATAAACCCCATTTTAAAGAAGTTCCAAACGATAGAGCAGCAATAAATAAAAAAGAAGCAATTAGTTCCTATAAAACCATATCATTGAAACTTTTAAGATTGTCCACTATACAAAAAAAGACAGAAAATCTTTCTAAAAAAAATGAAGAGCACTACAAATCCTTATTTGAAAATTCTCTTGATGGTATATATAAAAGTACTATAGATGGAGATTATATTGATGTAAATCCTGCGCTGGTAAAAATGCTAGGGTATGATAATAAGGAAGAATTACTCTCTGTAAACATTCCAAACCAAATATATATTTCCAAAAAATATAGGTCATCTCTAAAAGAAAAAAATAAACTATTTGAAGCACAACTCAAGAAAAAAAATGGAACTCTTATATGGGTAGAGGTTAGCACCAGGATAATTTATAAAAAAGAAAAACCAGCCTATTACGAAGGAATAATAAGAAATATAACAGAGCGTAAAAAATCGGAAGAGAAAATTGTATACCTATCTTTCCATGACAATCTTACTGGACTTTATAACAGGGCTTATTTTGAAGAAGAAATAAAAAGGCAAGATACGCAAAGACAGCTTCCCTTAAGTTTTACAATCGGTGATATAAACAGACTTAAGCTAGTAAACGATGCTTTAGGTCATCTGGAAGGTGATAGGTTAATTGTTAAAGTAGCAGAATTACTAAAAGCATTTTGTAGAAAAGAAGATGTCATTGCCAGATGGGGAGGAGATGAATTCACAATTCTACTTCCTAAAACTAAAAAAGTGAATGCGGAAGAAATTATAGATAGAATAAAAAATACGTGCATTCTAACCAGCAAGCACAAAATACCCATAAGCATATCCCTGGGAACGGCAACAAAAGAAAAAATAAACCAGGATATTCAAGATGTGATAAAAGAAGCAGAAGATAATATGTATAGACATAAGCTAATTGATAGAAAAAGTATATATAGTTCAATAATATCATCGCTTGAGAGAACGTTGTATGAAAAAAGTCTGGAAACTAGAGATCACGCGGAACGCCTAAAAAAGCTGTCGCAAGAAATGGGGAAAATTATAAACCTCCCGAATAATAAGATAGACGAACTTTCACTGCTTTCTACTCTTCACGATATTGGTAAAATTGCGTTATCCGAAGAAATACTTACTAGCGGAAGAAAACTTACAAAAAAAGAATGGGTTTTAATAAAAAAACATCCAGAGATTGGTTATAATATTTGTGAATCAAATTCTCAACTTGCACATATAGCTAAAGGTGTTCTGGGACATCATGAGTGGTGGAATGGGGATGGATATCCACATGGTCTAAAGGGTGATAATATTCCACTTACATCCCGCATCATATCAATAGTTGATGCCTATGATGTCATGATAAGCGGCAGAAATTATAAAAAGGCGGTCACAAAAAAAGAAGCCATAAGGGAATTAAAAAGATGTTCAGGAACACAATTTGATCCTAAGCTTGTAGGTATTTTCATTGGCATTGTTTCAAAAGTAAAATAATTTTTACTTCCAGAAAAATCTTATTCTCAAAGAAAATTTAAAAAAGTTCTATTTCTATTATTCCATATTCTTTTTTAGTTTTTCTGCATACTTTCCCGTCTGTTTTTTTATCTCTGCTGTTTTTTCACTAATAAATCCGCAGGTCTTGTTACAGCATTCCTCCATGCGTTCTCTTAATATTTTCCTGGTTTCTTCTCCCTTGCGAGGTGCAATAAGAAGACCTGCAAAGACTCCTAATGCAAAAATAAGCAGAGTGCAGCCTAAGGCATTGGAGCATCTCATATTATTTTTGTTCCTTCCTGGCTCTTCTTCTGTTTCTTGCTTTTATTACACGCCATACTATCAGTAATATAATTCCTGCTAAGATCCACAATGGAGAAGTGAGAATTATTGCGGCGGCTAACCAATTCAATACCTTTACAGCTCCCCTTAAACCATTCTTCAATGATTCTACAAATCCCCATCCAGTAGTAGTTATTGGTTCTGGTTCATGGAAGAAAACATCAATAGTGGAAAAAGAGATCAGGTCATCAAGATACTGCATTCTTCCCTTGATTATTTCAATCTGCTCCTGAACGATACTCAACTCTCTCTGGACCTCTAAAGTGTCGGTCACTCTTTTTGACTGCGCCATCAAATCAAGCAAGATGTCTTCCTGGGCTTCGTAGTTTCTAAGCCTGCTTTCAAGATCGGTATATTCCTGGGTAACATCCTGGCCGCTACTTGAGGTACTCTTAACCGTACCCATGTCCTTGACTTTCTCAAGAGCAGAATTATATTTATCGGAAGGGATCCTTAAAGTAATGTTGCCACTTGTCATATTGCCCTCGGCATCAGAATAACTCTGGCTATTTGAAATAAAACCTCCATTCTGCTCGGCCAGATTTGTGAGTTTGAACAGAGTTGTCTCGAATTCTCCCGCAGCGATCTCAAGCTCGATATAAGCATTTTTAATTACTTTTCTATCGCCGGTTACGGGGACATCACCAATCTCCGTATCAGCAGTGGTATCCTGGGAAACTTCTCCTTCACTTGCCACCGACTCAGGAGATTCTTCTGCTATTGCCATTTCTTCTTCCCTGGAAGATACGCCCAATCCTTCGTCTGTTTCTGGTACCGCTCCAGCCTTACATCCTGCAAAAATCATCCCGAATATCAGAATGCTTAATGATAGGATGATAAGTAGTTTCAATGAAATGCTTTTGATTTTCATTTATACCTCCGTAAATTTAAATTGAATATTCGATATCATAATTATAACCTATTATATAATTCTTATTAACAAATATTGTTCTTAAAACCTCCGGACGATTGAAATAAGCTTTTTATAAATAGATTAAATTCATCATATATATTCGCATGCCTGAGATATTATTTGAGGTAATTGCAGTAAAAATTTGAATTTATATTATTTCACTTTACAACTATTACCAGACATCGGTTCTGATATATTCATCTATAGCTGCAGCTGCACTCTTACCTGCACCCATGGCCAGTATGACTGTAGCCGCACCGGTTACTATATCTCCTCCAGCAAAAACACCTCTTACATTCGTTTTACCAGTTACCGGTTCGGCTATTATATTTCCCCATCTGGTAAGATTTATCTTTGGGGCCGAAGAAGTCAGCAGCGGGTTTGGTCCCTGTCCTATAGCCATCACTACCACGTCAATTTCTATTTCAAACTCAGATCCTTCTATCGATATAGGTCTTCTTCTGCCTGAATCATCAGGTTCTCCCAGCTTCATTCTGATACATTTTATCTTACTTGCCCAGCCATTCTTTCCTATTATTTCAACCGGATTGGTCAGCAGTTGGAGTTCGATTCCTTCTTCTCTTGTATGCTCGATCTCTTCATCCCTGGCCGGCATCTCTTCTTCACTTCGCCTGTATATAAGATATACCTTTTTCGCTCCCAGCCTTTTAGCAGTTCTGGCAGAGTCTAAAGCCACATTTCCCCCGCCTATTACTGCTACACGGAGTCCTTTGACGATAGGAGTATCACACTCCGGAAATTTGTAGGCTTTCATCAAATTAGACCTGGTGAGATATTCATTTGCCGAGTAAACTCCGTTCAGGTTTTCACCCGGAATTCCCATAAAATAAGGGAGACCTGCTCCGGTGGATACAAAGATTGCCTTAAATCCGTTTTTGAACAAATCATCTATGGTCAGAATCTTACCTATTACCATATTTACTTCGATCTTTACCCCAAGGCTTTTCACATAATCTATCTCTTTTTGTACTATTTCTTTTGGTAACCTGAATTCGGGAATACCATAAACCAGAACTCCTCCGGGTTTATGCAGGGCCTCGAATATAGTGGCCTGATAACCCATTTTTGCAAGCTCGGCTGCACAGACAAGACCGGCCGGACCCGATCCTATTACTGCGACTTTTTCCTTCGTGCATTTTTTTGTAACCTCTGACCATGCACATTCTTTGATTCCTTCCGCTATATGTTTCATTTCTCTATCCGCTACATACCGCTCAAGTCTTCCGATTGCCACCGGGTCGTCTTTGATGCCAAGTAAACATTCTTTTTCACATTGGTCCTCCTGAGGACAGACTCTACCGCATATTGCAGGAAGGCCGTTTCTTTCCCTAATTTTTTCAAGAGCCTCATCAAATTTTTTCTCCCTGACGAGTCTAATAAATTCCTTAATATCGATTTCCACAGGGCAGCCATTTATGCATTTTGGATTTTTACATTGGATACATCTGGACGCTTCACGCAGTGCATCTTCTTCGGTGTAACCAAGCGTGACTTCATTAAAATTACCGGATCGCTTCTCCGGATCCTGTTCGGGCATAGGTACCCGGGGGATTTTTTCTTTTTTTAATTCTTTTTTACTTATTCCTTCAGTCATCTCTCAAATCTTAAAATCAACCTTATGTAATAAACCCCCTCATTATAAGTGCTGACTCTCTTTAATTATTATAGAGGCAGCTTGCACTCATGTTTATAAAGATCGAAACAAATACCTTCATCGTCACAGTATATTTTTTGCCTGGATAGCAGGAGATCAAAATTTACCTGGTGTGCGTCAAATTCCGGCCCGTCAACACATACAAATTTAGTCTTGCCTCCCACTTCTACTCTGCATGCCCCGCACATACCAGTGCCATCAACCATTATGGAATTAAGAGATACTATAGTCTTTATATCATACGGCCTTGTGACCTCTGCCACCGCCGCCATCATTTGAGCCGGGCCAATTGCAACCACTCTTGCAATGCTTATCTTTTTATCTGTTTTATTGGATAAATCTTTATCCAGATATTCTTTTAAGAAATAGGACACAAAACCGTGGTATCCTATGGAGCCGTCATCACTGCAGATGTATAATTCATCAGATGTATCCTTCATCTCTTCTTTTAAAATAAGAAGATTTCTACTTCTAGCTCCGATAATGGAAATTATATAATTACCTGCCCTTTTTAATTCCCTGGCTATTGGAAGAATTGGCGCGATACCTACTCCTCCGCCAATACAGATTACTCTGCCAAATTTTTCGATTTCGGAAGCATTTCCAAGCGGGCCTACCACATCCTGTATGCTGTCGCCCTGCTTTAAATTGGAAAGTAGCGTAGTGGTCTTACCTACTCTCATAGAAACCAGGCTGATCAATCCTTTTTTCCGGTCATAATCTGCAATAGTAAGGGGAATCCTCTCTCCTTCTTCGTTTACCCTTATAACTACAAAATTACCGGCTCTCGCTTTTTCTGCTATTAGCGGGGCTTTAATATAAAACCTGTCTATATCTTCTGTCAGTCTCTCTTTTTTAATAATTTTATACAAATACTCACCATTTTTTATTTATTTCAAATGTTTCTATTTTTAACCAAAAAAAATGGGCATAAGCCCTTCTTTAAAAAAATATTGTACAACAACATTAAAATTTGTCCACTAAAAATCATTCCCTGTTTATATATTTGGATAACCCCTCCGCTATTTTCTCTAGCGAGTTTTTAAATTCCGGATCGGCTTCACATGGAGAAAAATATTTAAGGTCCGATTCCCTTACGCTGTCGCTGTAGGGGAGCTTGCCAAGGATTACAAAATCCCCCAGGTTATCCCTTATCATTTTTTCTTCCTCTTCAGTTCTTACCTTATTCACCACAACAAAGAGGTTTTTAATTCCAAGGTCCTGAGACATCTTTCTTACGGTCCAGGCAGTCTGTACACTTCTAAGTCCTGGTTCCACTACAATGATCAAAGCATCCATATTTTCACATGTTCCTCTTCCCAGATGTTCTATCCCCGCTTCCATGTCCAGGATCACAATCTCTTCCCGATTGACCACAAGATGTCTGAAAAGGTTTTTAAGCAGGACATTTTCCGGACAATAACATCCGCTTCCACCGGCTTTTATCGTGCCTGCAACCAGCAGTCTTACTCCATCGATATCTATTCCGAATTTTTGAGGGATATCATCTACTTTAGGATTTAATTTGAATAATGCTCCATATCCTCCAGGTTTTGCTCCGGTTCTTTCTTCGATCAAGTCCTTCATCTCTATCAGGGGCACGATCTTTAAAGCATCTTTATAATCTAATCCCAGAGCCGAAGCCAGGTTTGCATCAGGATCCGCGTCAACTGCAATCACCTTGTAGTTTTTATTAGCATAATACTTTGAAAGACATGCCGCTAGCGTGGTCTTTCCAACTCCGCCCTTTCCGGATATAGCAATCTTCACTTTAAAAAAACTCCTGTTTATTTCTACATTATCTCTTGATATCAAAATTACTGAACCTGCATTACCATCTTCCACTGGCACCGCCGCCTCCGGAGGATCCTCCTCCAAAACCGCCTCCTCCACCGGAAGATCCGCCGCCGCTGCGAAATCCGCCGCTTCCGCCGGTCCAGGAAGACGACCTGGTCTTTTTTGGTATGGTCACTTCTTTTTTATCGTTATAACCGCAATTGGAACATAATCTTTCTACAAGACTTTTACCGGTCTCCGCATAGGTAGCTGCTTTTAGTATAGTTGTCGTTATCTTCAATTTGAATTTTCTGCACCTGGGACATCTTTTTTTAAAGAAATTAATAAGTACAGCAATGATAACTATTATAAATGGGATTGGGAAACAAAACGCCCAGCCAAAAGGAAATTCCGAAAAAATATTGCCTGATGACACTTCGGGTGAAGTTTCGGTGGCAATTGGCGGTTCCAGGCCTTTTTCTTCGTAAATCTGCCCGGCAATAACCATAATTGCATCGTAAAGACCCGTATAGAAATTACCTGCCTGAAAAGCAGGAACTATTACATCGTTTACGATCTCACCTGCTTCAAGATCCGTTATTACGCCCTCCAGACCATACCCTACTTCTATCCTTAAAGGTCTGTTTCCGGGCTCACCTTCGGTACAAATCAATATAAGGAGCCCGTTGTCTTCTTTCTCTTTTCCTATTCCCCATCTTTCAAAAAGTTCTACTGCATATTCTTCCACCGTGACTCCCTGCAGACTATCCACTATTGCTACGGCTATCTCACTGCCTGTCTCCCTTTCTATTTTATAGACCAGTTCTTGCAATTGGGATATGGACCCGGAGTCCAAAAGCCCAACATAATCATTTATATAACCTGAAGGTTCCGGATAATTCACATCCTGGGAAAAAATAAAACCCGGATAGAAAAAGAAACAGATTAAAAAAAGTATGAAAAAGAAAACTAATCTTTTTTTAAATTTATTTAACATAAGTTTCATCTCTTACTCTAGTTCCAGATCCACCTCGGGAGCTGTTTCCGCTCCCTCCTGAGATTCGAAGAATTCTTTTTCCTCGAATCCAAACCAGCCGGCAATTATATTTCTCGGGAATAACTTGATATAGGTATTATAATCTCTGATTGCTTCATTAAATCTCCCTCTCTCGGTTGTAATCCTGTTCTCCGTGCCTTCGAGCTGGATCATGAGATTTTCCACCGTTGTGCTTGCCTTAAGCTCGGGTGTGTCTTCGACAACCACCCTGATGTCATCAATAAGGGAACCTATTTCTGCATTTGCATTTTCGATTTCGGCCGGTGTCTCTGCATTGCTTATACCAGCTCTGGCTTCTGCTATAGATTCAAATATATCTTTTTCGAGCTGCATGTAAGCTCTGGTGCTCTCGGCCAGATTCGGTACGAGATCAAGCCTCCTCTGATACACATTTTGCACCTGAGCCCAGGCACTTTCAGTTTCTATCTCTTTTGCCGTCATCTTATTTCTGGAATCCACCACATAAGCAACCAAGACTATTCCGATAATGATTATTACTGCTACGAAACCTATGATACATCCTAAAGTGATTTTCTTACGCATAAGCTCAAAACTCCTCTTACTTTTTTTTACAAACTTTCACCACAGCAGGTCTTATCAGAAAGTTATCTATCATATAACCCTTTCTTATGACTTCCAGTATGTCACCTTCATGAAAACCCTCGATAGATTCAGTTACGGCCGCTTCACAGACTTCCGGATTGAATTGTTCTCCCTTCGGATCAATGACTTTGACATTCTCTCTCCCCAGGAGTTCGATCAAATTCTCATAAATCATTTTTATACCCCTGTAAAAATCATCGTCTTCCTTTTTCAATTTCTTTCCGGCTTCAAGCGCTATTTCAAAGTTATCTATTACAGGGAGGAGTTTTTCTATTAGATCCTTGTTTGCTCTCTTTATATGCTCCAGATGTTCTTTTAGCGTCCTTTTCCTGTAATTATCATAATCCGCCTGTAATCTTTTGATTCTATCCAGATGTTCTTCTTCGGTCTTTTTATAATTCTCCAGCTCTTTTCTTAAAATTTCTATCTCTTCTTCAAGTTCTTCCACTTCAAGTTCTCTTTTTATTTCTTCCCCGGGAAGATCTTCGGCTGCTTTCTTTTCAGGTTTTTTAAATTCCGTCATCTGCTCCGTATCCTCACCATTACCGGAATCCTTTTTCATATGGCCGAAATCTTTATGATTTTTATCTTTTTTACTCATATTTTTTGACACACTGCTTTCATAGAAAATTTCAATCAGAAAATAAATTAAATTATATAATAGGAACGAAGTTTTTTAAAACCTCTAATTTCTGCTGCTGCCTATCACAGTAACATCAAGACTAGATTTAATCTCATCAATATAGTAGCGCCCATCACAATCTACCGGGGCAAAATGAAAATGGGCAATAAACTTTTCACCATTCTCGGCCGCAATGTTCTGTATTTTAACTTCTATTATTATTTTTTCACCAGGCTTCAGTCCTGCTATTACAGACCCTATTTTTTCGGGTTCCACTATTTCCGTATCCGTGTCTGAAGCTGTAGTTACGGTAGTAACTCCGGTAGATGTATTGGTAACGGTTATGGTAGTATCTGTAGTTGTTGTCATTATTCTTTTTTGATTAACAGGACCTTCTGCGGTTTTTTTAGTGGTCTCGGTTACAGTAACAGTTTTAATCAAACCATCTGCACTGAATGTAGTCGTCTCCTCGGTCTCAGTGGTACCATCGAAATTCCTCCAATCTGAAATATAAGTAGAATAAATATCCTCATTCGAATAGTAGTATTCACCGGTAGGATCCCATATATGTACCTCCCATAATGGGGAAATTTCCATCTCCTCATCAGGGTTGGGTTCAAGTTTGAGCCATAACATTATCGGCTGAACATCAATAGTTACATTACCAGTGTTGGTTAATTCATAGGGTTGATAAAACCACTCTCTTCTGGCAATAGTATTACTGCTGGAAGTGGTAAGCTTATTTAGAGTAATAGAATAAACAGGTTTTGGGATTGCCACCACATTACTGGATACTACACGTCCTGCCTTATCCAGGGTCCATAAGGTATAATAATATGAATTTCCGCTTATTATATCGCTATCAATATAGGAGCTGGCATTTATATTGTTAAAGGTAACTATAACATCGTCATCGGGATACTCCGGATTTACACAGGGATCCTCTACCCTGACCAGTTTATATGAATCAAAATCCACATCGATACTTGAATTCCAGCTTAAATAATTGGCATTTCCCTGCTTATATCCTGTCAAATTGGAAGGATACGGCACACCCATATCTGTGGTTACTATTACATTTGAAAAAACTGGTGCGCTTGTAAATCCATCACTGGTTATTCCCCAGACAGCAATTTCATTATTACCTGGTCCTAATACAACTTCATCTAATTCGAACACACCCAGATCATCACTTACAACTTCACCCACTATCTTATCATTGACCTGAATAGAAACCCGGGAAGAAGGAAGGTGACTCCCCTTAATATAAACCAAGGGGTTACTTTCCGTGGAATAATAGGTATCGATTATTTCTTTTAAATTATCGGAATTTTCGAAAATTTTATATTCGACTTTTTGAGGTACGCTTAAATATAAATCAAATTCTGTAGGATTGCTTTCTTTTCCGGAAGGACTAATCGATACCAGCTCTATGGTATTCTTTCCTTCGTTTATTATTATTCCGTTTAAAGTTTCAAAATTACCATTGTTATCAACAACTACGATGCCTGGTTCCAAAATACCGTTTATGTAAACTTCAATAGTGTTCCCGCTATCAGCATAACCCTTTATAAAGATTAATTCTCTTTCCCCGCTGCCATAAATCACTTCTCCTGACTCGTGGGATAAAACTACCGGAGAACTCACTATCCGATCTTTTAACTCGGTAAGTCTGTTGTTGATATCATTACCTGACTCATCGGTGTCATTACCGGCCTCTTCGCTGGTCTCCTGTGTTAAATCAGTACCATTTAAAAAACAGCCGGTAACATACGCTAAGATAAGCGACAGGCAGAGAAGTAAGATTAAAATTATTTTTGTCTTTTGAATCATAATCTTAGCTAAACATTATATCAAATATCATAAATTATTCTTTAAAAAACATTTATTATATAAAAGTTTTATCGAAAATTATTTTCCACTTACCATTTTCCTCTACCAGATAAATATATTTCTTGTATTGTTTGATTTCCCCATTTTTATAGCTGACCTCAAACTCCGCCACTACTTTGCTCATTTCATTTTCATACCCGAGATAAACGGTCCTATCTACCTCTATATTAGCTATATCTGAAAGTATGTTTTCAAATTCACTAATATATTTTTCCCTGCTGATATTATTCCTATCTTTATCAGGGAGTAAGTTTGTATAAATAAAATCCGCATCTTTATTTTCCAGAGACTGAAAAAAATCGAAAACTGCTTTTTCGGGTTCAGTCTTGAAAAAATAAGTTATATCAAATTTACCATCATAATTTCTGCAGGCAGGCAGGATAATAATAACAGCCAGTAGCAGGATTAGTAAAATATAAAATTTCTTTTTAAACACTTTTTATTTTTTTAAACTTTAAAAATCTCTTTGACTCTTTTCAGGACCATCGTATTTTTGATCTGCCCGGTCAAAAAATCTCTGTCTATTCCCAATCCATTTTCAAGATCGCTTTTGCTTACCATATCCGAAAGATCCTTATTTTCAAAACATCCGTGTATGGTTTCAAGGACACTCCCCGCAGTGGCATCATACTCATAACCGCCCTCGAGCAGTATTCCGATCTTATCGCGGCAATGTTTATGGCTTAAATAAGAGATGATATACATTATCTTATAATATGATTCTTCTACAAGGTTGAGGGAAGAAAGGGTATCAAGATAATGTGAATCATATCCCGCACTTACCAAAAACAATTCCGGGTCAAATCTTTCCATAACAGGTATTATTATATCCAGTAATGCAGCTATATAATCGGGGTCTCCGGTTTCACCCTTAAAAGGAAAATTCATATTGAAACCCGTTCCCCTACCCCTTCCGATCTCGCTAAAATTTCCCGTTCCCGGGTAATGAGGATACTGGTGGAAAGAAATATAAAACACATTGCTGTCGTCATAAAAAAAATCCTGTGTTCCATTTCCATGATGTGCATCAAAATCGATTATGGCAATTTTTTTGATGCCATATCTTGCCTGCGCATATCTGGCACTGAGAGCAGCATTATTGAAAATACAAAATCCGCTTCCATGATTTCTAAAAGCATGGTGACCCGGAGGCCGGATAACCGCGAAAAATTTATGGGACTTATTGCTGTCATCAAAGATCAGATCCAGACCTTCAAAGCAGCCTCCGGCTGCCAGAAGCGAACAATCATAGGTATATTCTGTTACTGCTGTATCCGGGTCCAGGTAAGAAATACCTCCCATTTGCGATAAATCCTTGATTTCTTGAATATAATCCTTATCATGGACCATCTCGACTTCTTTACCAGTAGCAGTGCGTGGTTTCCAGAAAGCGATCCTGTCTTTTAAATCCCATCTGCCAATTGCTTCTTTGATTGCGACAAGTCTGTTTGGATTTTCCGGATGACCCGGTCCATTGGAGTGTTTCAGGTAAAAATCATCATATATTACATACATAGTTTTTGACTTCTAATCGCAATTCATCAATCTTTTAACTTCTACTGGTCACTTAGATATTCCAGAATAGCTTCTACTATATTCTCGCTTATCTTTATCTGATAACCGGATTCCTTCAATCTTTCTCTTTCTTTTGGATTTGAAATAAAAGCAGGTTCCACCATAACCGATGTCATATTGGTCTCCTTGAGGATGGCATAGTTCGCTCCGTGAACCCTGCAATCCTGGACTTTCAAATTACCGGTGATCCTATCCTGAATAAGATTTGCAATTCTATATCCGGGAATCGAATGTGATTTAAGGCCCTTAAAATAAAAACAGCTGCAGCCGTTGGCATCTTTATCGATCGAGTAATTCAAATTTATACTTACCAGTAGATCGGCATTACTTCTATTCGCATACTCGATTCTATCAGATAAAAATAGGTTATGCTTTTCGTCAATGCTAATAGAAAGTAAAGTCTCTATATCATATCTGGTTAATATATCCCTGCAAAAATTCACTACGCTTCTGCATATATATATTTTTTCATTTAAATATTTATCACTGCTGTTCATATCCTCTATATTTTCACTGTAATCCAGAATTATTTTGTTTTCCCTGAGTTCTTTTTTCCTATCCGGACTTTTGATCAATGGAAACTGGGAAGTTTCTTTTGATATTATGATCCTCTTTAAGCCTTTAAGACTTTGAATTGTTTCCTCTCCTGCTATCCCGTCATCGGCGATATTCATATCTTTTTGAAAACCCACAAGCGCCTGCTGGGTTTTTTCGCTAAATATTCCATTCTCGTCATAAGAATAAAAGCCAAGTGTCTTAAGCCATACCTGAAGAGTCCTTACGTCATCCCCTCTAAAAGGAGGGTGCTTCAGATATAACATCCTTTCACCGATTTTATATCCGGCATCCACTAATTCCTGCCAGGTTTCATGATCGATCACACCTGTTACGAGAAGTCCTCTGTCCTGCTGAAATTTTCTGGTCGCATTCTCAGTCTCAGTACCAAAAATGCCGTCAATATCGGTTACTCCAAGATTATAGCCAAGCAGCTTCAATCTTCTCTGAATATCCGTGACTTTTTCACCGGATGAATTTTTCTTTACTATTTCCAATTTATTCGTTTCCAAAAAAGTGGCTTAAAATAAAAATTATACCTTGCTCTGCTGATGATCCAGACTATATAAAAATCTATCTGCATATACTGCGGCTACTGCTCCGTCCGCAACTGCGGTTATTACCTGCCTGAGAGGCGTATTTCTGACATCTCCGATTGCAAATATTCCAGGCATAGAAGTTTCCATCTTAAAGTTTGTTATTATAAAACCTCTCTCATCCAGTTTCACAAGATCTTTTACCGGTTCCGAATTTGGTTTCCATCCGACATATTCGAAAACCCCATCGATTTTCATCTCATGTGTCTTATCTTCATTTTTATTCCTTAATAAGATCTTTTCCAGTTTATCCTTGCCAAGGAATTTTTCTATCACACAGCACCACAGAAACTCTATCTTTTTATTCCCGAATGCCCTGTTCTTTAAAATCTCTGCTGCCCGAAGCTCATTTCTTCTGTGGATTATATATACCTTTTTCGCAAACTTTGCCAGAAAAATTGCTTCCTCGATCGCCGTATCTCCGCCTCCTACCACGGCAACTTCTTTATCCCTGTATAAAACTCCGTCACAGGTACCGCAAAAAGAAATACCCCTGCCAATAAACTTATCTTCCCCTTCGACACTCAACCTATCCGGACTTGCTCCCGTAGCAATTATTAATGCATTTGAACTAATCAGTCTCTCGTTTCCCTGACACTTAAAACTGTATGTCTTTCCCTTTTCCGTCTCTTTAGCTTTCTCGATAGAGTTTATGGGAAAATAATCCCACACCCTGATATCGAACCTTCTGCAATGTTCCACCAGATTCTGGGCAAGCTCAAAACCGGCAATACTTTCCTTAAAGCCCGGGTAATTTTCGATAGAATCCGTATTTATTATCTGGCCGCCGGCCATTTTTTTTTCTACTATTTCAAAATCAAGCCCGGCTCTTCTTGCATACAATGCGGCACTGAGTCCGCCCGGACCTGCACCTATAATGACAAGATCAGTTTTTATTTCCTGCATATCGGCCAAACTCCTGAATTTTTTTAAACTTTTTACATAGATACAAGAATATAATATATCTAATATTATAGATAATTAGAATTTAAAATAAATGAGTAATTGGTCGTATATCAAAAATATTGTCATTAGGGAGACTTGGCTAATAAAAAATAACCGAGAATTTTCTAAAGATGCACCTATCTATAGATAAAGCTATCTTATCAATAGGATTCTTTTTGACGGAATGCGTTATTTTGACTTATACTTGATCCTAGTATTTTTTCGCAGCTTCTTTAATTCTTTTTTCGAGCTCTTCCTCTGATTTTACACCTTTGATATCCAGATCCAGATCCATTAAAAACCTTATTGCGCTTCTTACAATCACAGTGTTTGCTATCTTATGGCCTCCGGATTTTTTACATTCGATACCAAGATTTTCCAGGTATGAAACCATACCGGAAGGCATGGTTATAGGTACCCTAAAATAATCCTGCTTTCTTTCTACCATGTTTACTCCTTGCCATAATTGTATTGTATTTTTACGTATATGAGTATAATCACTAAAAACCAAATTGTCAAATAACTACCTGTGTCAGAATGTCCCATTTTATTAAACTAAAAATACTTGAATTCCCTCATCCCTTTTACAAAGTTAGTGATTTTTTACCCGTTACACCTTAAAATAATAATGATGAAAAAAATAAGAAAAAAAGAAGAGGTCATAAAAATATCCGTAATCGGAGGCAGCCAGGTAGACAATGAAATATATGATCTTGCTTATGAAGTCGGAAAAGAAATAGCAAGAAACGGTGCGGTACTTGTTTGCGGAGGTCTTTCCGGAATAATGGAAGCTTCCTGCAAGGGAGCCAGGGAGGAAGGCGGACTTACGGTAGGAATACTCCCCACTGCAAATGAAAATGATGCAAATAAATATGTCGATATAATAATCCCGACAGGAATGGGTTATGCCAGAAATGTACCGATAATACTTTCATCACATGCGGTGATTGCAATCGACGGCAGTTGCGGTACCCTTTCAGAGATTGGTTATGCACTGACTTATGATAAACCTATCATCGGTCTTAAGACCTGGGAAGTCAGATCATACTACGGTGAAAACATGCCATTTATAATAAGAGCAAAAACTGCAAAAGAGGCCGTAAAACTAGCCATAAAAGAAGCAAGAGATTATATAAAAAAATCACAGTGATTTATAGCTGATAAATTATATAAGCAGATACGCACGCGGAACTCGCACTGATTTATTAATCAAGAAAACGCTTTGACAAAATTTATCTGCAGGTTTGACAGAGACGATTTCAGATTTTCCTTCTCCCCGGCACTTATTTCATCCATTAAAACTTTAAGCAGAGCATCGAAAGCATCTATTGCTAGTTTGGCCTGCTGTTTATCTTTATATTTATCATTTACTCCGATAGGAATCCCCATTTTTTTATAGGCAAGACTTGAAAGCGACATCATCATCTGTGTTATGATATCCCTGGTGGTCAGCTTGTCGATTTCTTCCTGGAGCTTTTTTATCATTTCTTCTTCACTCTCTCTGGTCCCCTCTTCCTTTCCGCCCAGGCTTTCTTTCACAAATTTATCTTTTAATTCTTTATCTTCTCCATCACCCTTTGTAACTTTTTTCTTTTTCTTTTTATCTTCTTTTGCCATATTAGATCACCTTTCTCCGTTTCGGTTTTATTCAGAATCATATTTAATCAGTGAAAATACATCATAATCCTTTAGAATCTTCCTTGGATTTAGAAACTCCAATTCTATTAAAAAACAGAAACCTACAACTTTTCCTCCCATATTTTCAACAAGCTCAGCTTTGGCTTTCGCCGTACCGCCGGTTGCAACCAGATCATCTACTATCAGGATCCTATCACCTTTTTTAAAAGCATCCACATGTATTTGCAGGATATTTTTGCCATACTCCAGGTCGTAGGAAGCCTCGCGTGTTTTATATGGAAGCTTTCCCGGCTTTCTAACCGGAATAAAACCCACACCCAGCCTGTAGGCAACTGCGGCACCGAATATAAAGCCTCTAGCCTCTGCACCCAGTACGGCATTTATCTTTTTCCCCTGCCAGTGTTCGACCATTCTGTCCACAGAATATCTGAATGCCTCCCCATCGCTCAGAAGGGTGGTAATATCTCTGAATACTATACCTTTTTTTGGAAAATCAGGAATGCTTCTTATTTTCTTTTTTAGATCCAATTATTATCCTTTCTGAAAATATTTACCCATCACAAAATATTTTATAATATAAAAACATATAATAAAATATTATATATTTTTAAAAACTTTGATTTCATCTATAAGCGAGTTTATCAGATAATCGATATTCATTCTTTCAAAACCCAGTTGTGATAAAATTTCATCCGCTGAATATTTCTGCCCGTAATTCCACAATTCCCTGAGGAAAAGACCTGCTTTTTTATTTTTATACCAGCCGCGGCCGAATTTTTCATATATATATTCTTTAAGCTGAGACTGAAATATCCAGGCTCTTATATAATTGGTACAATAAAAACCATTATCAACATCCCTTAGATAATTTACTGCCGGATAATCCATCAAATTTACTCCGGACAGGATTTCTTTATAAATCAAATCTTTGCCATTCAATGGTTTACCATCATGAAGTATCAACTCATATCTCAATTTACCTGCATATCTTCTGCAAAACCAGAGTTTTATAAGATTTGAGAAATATACGAATTCCTCTGCCGCTTCACCCGGCATTTTTAAAAAATCAATCAGCCAGTCCCGGTTCTGCATCAACTGTTCCATGCTGAATGCAAATCCTTCGGTCACTGCATTATCACCCATATATTTGTATTCAAAATCAAGTTTTGAATCGGTATTTCCAAAATGCAGTGAGTGTCCCCCTTCGTGAAGCAGCGCTTCATAGTCATCCTGTCCGCCGCCCGGCATGACAACAAGGTATATCTCTGACGGTATACCGGGAACACTGCAAAAAGCTCTTGGAGACTTATTTTCTCTTTCTTCCACATCCAGGTGAATATTAGTGTATCCTGAGATATCCATTCCCATTTCAGATAAGGTATCCTTGAAAATTGGAATGAGGCTATCCTTATCAAAGAACCTGTCGTATTTTTTTGCCCTTTTTATAAATGCAAAATCACTTTTTCGGGAACCAGTGAGCGATATATTTAGTTCATTTTTAAATAAACTCGTGAAATGCTTTTCATACAGATCCTGGGTCTCGCTTAAGAGCCTTTCCATTCCGGCCTGCAAATCGAAAAAATTCTCTTCTTTTAAATATGAAAAAAGTTCATTATAGTTCGAGAATCCTAAATCTTCAGCCTGTTCATGAAGACTTATCCAGTATTTATAAAGATCATCATTTAAAGATTCAGCTACTACCCTGTTTCTCTTATCTTCGATCTCATCTCTTTTGATCTTATCGGACTCATTTGCAAGCAAGATCTCGGAATATCTGAAAGGTACCTTTTTGCCTTCTATGACAACATTTGCCCGCGCTTCATCTTCTGCAACACTCTCTATCAAACCTTTGGTCTGTCTGTCGATATAACCTTCGATACAGAATCTTAGCAGGTATGCCGCTTTCTTCTTTTCTTCGCCGTAACTGATGTCCTTTAGATTTTTAATATAATCTATATCCTCTCTGGTAAACAGGTATTCATACTGGTTATAAATATCACTTACATTGAAATTATCCTTCTGTCCCGAAAAATGCAGGTAATATTCTTTTTCTATTTTATACAGGAATGATTCCGCATCTTTTCTGTACTTTTTTAAATCCATATTAAAACAATTCTTCCTGTTCTTTTTCCCCGGAAGTTTTCGAATCGTCTTTATCGGAACAATTATCTCTAATTGAATTGATTCCATTACCCTTTTTGTCACCTGATTCATCAAGTTTTTTTAAAAAAACCGATCTATCGAAGTTTTTAAGATAATCCGACCAGCTGCTCCCGCTCTTGTTTTCTTCCAATATGATATTATATCCGCCGATATCAGCATCCATATAATCAACATGATAGACTATAAATGCTTCCGGTATTTTGGGTCTTTTTGGTGAACCAAATTCCTTTTGACCATGATGACTCAAAATGATATGAAGAAGTCTGTCACTCAAATCTACCGGGAAACCATCTATCTTTTTTATCTTTTCAAGAACCCAGCCATATCCGATTGTTATATGGCCCAGGAGCCTTCCTTCATCGGTAACCTCTGTGGTTACTTGTGTCCTGTATTCCCTTATTTTACCGATATCATGAAGGATCGCTCCGCTGACGAGCAGGTCGTAATTCAGATTGGGGTAAACCCTGTAAATAGCATCACAAATTTCTGTAACCGAAAGCGTATGCTCCAGCAGTCCTCCCTTAAAAGCATGATGATACCGGACTGCAGCGGCCGCATTTTTAAAATCATCTTCAAACTTTTTATCTTCAAAAAATAAACCAAGCAGTTTCTTTAAGTAGGGATTTTTAACGCCGGCAGCATATTTTTTTATACGCTTGAACATTTCGTCGATATTTTTCCCGGTAGCCTTTATGTAATCCGAATAATCTATATTTTCTTTATTTTCGATCTTTTTTATGGAACCAATAACAAGTTGTTTACATCCTTTATATTCTTTTATGTCTCCCTGGACCAGGACAAAATCACCTTCGGCAAAATCTTCAGTATTGCAATAGACTTCCGTCCATAATACACCCTCGATACTTCCTGCTCTGTCCTGAAGGGTGACCGCACAGTAAGCTTTGCCGTCTTTCTTTTTGCGGATCTGTTTATTTGCAACAATAAACATGGTATCGGCTTTTCCGCCGACCTCAAGATCCGATATGAATTGCTTCTTGCTTACTTCCATTGACTCTATATTTCCGGATTTATTGTAAATCCGCCGGTTATCCGCCGGCTAACCCGGCCATTATTTTTTGATATCCCATTTTTCAAGATAATCCAGAATCTTATGGTCGGTCATATCATAATGAATGGGAGTGATTGATATATAATTATTTTTGACCGCACCATAATCGTAACTTATGTCTTTTGCATTTCCTATGAATTCGCCATCCATCCAGTAGTAATCCCTTCCCCTTGGATCGATTCTCTTTATGAAATTGTCCTTAAATTTAGCGTTGCTTTGTTTCGTTATTTTCACGCCCTTTATTTCTTTTTTACTG
>Ga0209521_10000416_pt1 | contig 32248 bp, 32 predicted proteins | sample Rifsed19ft4_FD_184016 | JGI IMG/M metagenome (GOLD analysis project Ga0209521, IMG submission 184016) | Soil microbial communities from Rifle, Colorado, USA - sediment 19ft 4 (version 2) | ecosystem: Environmental > Terrestrial > Deep subsurface > Rock core/Sediment | place: Rifle, Colorado...
AGAAGACGCAAGCGGGGTACAGGGGCGCAGCCCCTGACGGGGAGTCTGAGGGGTGTCCCCTCAGAAGACTCCTCTACTAAGCGGCGGAGCAGACAACCCTGAGCCCTGAGCTTGTCGAAGGGCGAAGGGGCAGGATGCGCAGCCGCGAGGCTTCAGGACGCGCGCCAGCCTAATGCCTGTCCTGAGCCTATCGAAGGGCCCCCACGCTAGTGGGCCCAAACCGGATACCCCGTGACGACCACGTCCTCGCCCAGGCGCTCCACCGTTACGTCGCGCAGGCGCACGGCGTCCGCCATGCGCTCGGCGCCGCGGCCCGAAACCGCCGCCGGCGCCGGCGCCGCGCCGATGATCATCGGCGCGATGACGGCGTGCACCTTGTCCACGAGCCGCTGGTCGAAGAACGAGCCGTGGAGCACGCCGCCGCCCTCGACGAGCAGGAGCTGCACGCCGCGCTTCCCCAGCTCGGCGAGGAGCGCCGGCAGCGACACGCGGCCGTCCGGCCCCTCCGGCAGCACAAGGACCTCGGCGTGGCGCAGGAACACGAGGTCGCGCCAGGAGTAGGGCGAGCGCTCCGTCGTCGCGATGAGCGTCTTCGCCGGGCCGGCCAGCACCTTCGCCTCCAGCGGCGTGCGGCCGTCGCTGTCGACGACGACGCGCAGCGGTTGGCGCTCCGCGTCGACACCCCCCGGCCGCGCCGTGAGCAGCGGGTCGTCGACGAGCACGGTCGAGACGCCAACCATGATGGCGTCGATCTTCGTGCGCAGGTCGTGCGACCAGCGCAGCGTCTCCGGTCCGCTCACCCAGCGCGAGTCGCCCGAGGCGGCGGCGATGCGCCCGTCCAGACTGGCGGCGTACTTGACGATGACGAAGGGCAGGCCCGTCCGGCGCTGCTTGACGTAGCCCTCCAGCAGGCGGGCCGACTCGGCAGCGCCGTCACCCTGCTCGACGCCGATGCCGGCCGCCGCCAGCGCTGCCTTGCCGCGACCGGCCACGCGGTCGTCCGGGTCGATGATCGCGAAGACGACGAGGCCGACGGCCGCCGCGACGAGCGCCTCAACGCAGGGCGGCGTGCGGCCGTGGTGGCTGCAGGGCTCCAGCGTTACGTAGACCGTTGAGCCTCGCGCCGCCTCTCCTGCCTGGCGCAAGGCGACGACCTCCGCGTGCGGCGCGCCCGGCGGCCCGGCGTAGTAGCCCTCGCCGATGATGCGGCCGTCCTTGACGATAACGCAGCCGACGGCGGCGCCGGGGCTGGCGCGGCCGAGGCCCTGCGCCGCCAGCGCCAGCGCTCGCTGCATCGGCTCGGAGGCGCCGCCCTGAGCCTGCCGAAGGGGCGGAGCGGTCATCGTTCGAAGGCCCGCCGGTCGGTGGCTAGGCCGGGCCCGGCGGCTTGCGGCGGTGCCGGCGCTCGGGCCGCGGTTGGCGGCGCGTCGGCCGCGACGGCATCGGTTGGCGGAAGTTGAGGTAGTAGCGGCTCGGCTCCGGCCCCTCCTGCCCCTGGTACTTCGCGTTCGACCCCTTGCCGCCGTAGGGCCTCTCCGCCGGCGACGACAGCCGCACGAAGGAAATCTGCGAGACCGGCATCTCGTAGTAGAGGGTGATGGGCAGGTTGGCGATGTTCGTCAGCTCCAGCGTCAGGCGACCTTGGAAGCCCGGGTCGACGAAGCCGGCGGTGGAGTGGACGATGAGCCCCAGGCGTCCCAGGGAGCTCTTCCCGTCCAGCCGCCCGACGAGGTCAGCCGGCAGCTCCACGCGCTCCAGCGTCACGGCCAGGACGAACTCGCCGGGGTGGAGGATGAACGGGTTTACCTCGTCGATCTGCTCGAGGTCGGTGAGATGCGACATCTCCTGCTTGACGTCGATGTAGGGCAGGCGGTAGTTGCGGAAGACGCGGAACTCGCGGCCCAGGCGCAGGTCGACGCTGGCCGGCTGGAGGTAGCGCTCCTCCCAGGGGTCGATGACGAGCCGGCCCGATTCGATCTCGGCGCGGATGTCACGGTCGCTGAGGACGGACGTTGTCTGCTCTCCCGGACGAGCCTGCCGCGTGGCAGGGATTGAGGCGATTCTAACCGCCTGCCGGAGCCTGAGCAAACCGTAGGGGCGAGCCTTGCGCTCGCCCTGTCCGCCAGCGGGCGACCGCGAGGATCGCCCCTACTTGATGGCGTAAAGGACCTGGACGACGACGACGACCTCCAGCTCGCCCGGCTCGATCTCCGTCACCGGGCCGCCGCCCGTGGCCGGCGCCGGCAGGTAGCCGCGGCCGTAGAACGGCACCGCCTGCGTCGACTCGCTGATCGAGACCACGTCGCCGAGGCTGACGCCCCCCTGACGCGCCAGCTCCTGCGCGCGCTTCTTCGCCTGCTGCATCGCCTTCTCGCGCGCCTGCGCCTCTTGCTCCGTCCGGTCGTCGATGTCGAAGCTGATGCCCTGCACTACGGCGTCGTTGCCGCCGGCCTGCACCGCGTCGTCGATCGCCTTGCCAGCGCTGTCGATCTGACGCAGGCGCACCGTGACGACGTTGGTGACGCGATAGCCGCGCAGCCTCGGCCGCTCGTCATCCGTGTCGTAGTCGTACTCCGGGAAGACCGAGAACTGCGCCGTCTGGATGTCCTTCTCGGCGATTCCGTTCGCCTTCAGCGAGTCGACCACCTTCTGCATCGCCGCCGCGGCGGCCTCGCGCGCGTCCGCCACGACGGCGCGCTCCACGTCCACGCCCAGCCGCAGGACGACGACGTCCGGCGCGGCGAAGACGCGGCCGACGCCCGCGACGCTAATGCCGGTGGTAGTCGCGCCGCCGGGCTGGATGATCGTGTCGCCCTCGCTGCAGGCGACGAGGGCCAGGCTCGCGACGGCAAACGCCAGGATGGCCGTTATCGAACGCTTCATCTCTTCACTCCTCCCTTGATGCGTGGCCAGGTGAGCACGAAGACGGACGCGACGAAGGCTGCGCCCGCCGCCGCCTCCAGCAGGCGCAGCCAGAGTCGAGACGACTCCTCTTCGCCGAGCTGATGCACTGCTCGTTCGGACGGCGCCGATGCTTCGGGGCCCGGGCCGGTGTTCGGCGCCGGCATCTCGGTCGGCAGCGGGGCGCCGGCGGCCTCCGGTCTGGTCTGGCCCGTGGCAGGCGGCGTGATTGCCAGGCCCGGCGCGCTCTCATCCGCCGCCGACCGCCCCTCGCCCCGGAAGGCCTCGGCCGCCTGCTTCTCGGCCGCGGCGTCGCTGCTCAGCGCGGCGCCGCCGGCGCCCGCGTCGTCGCGCGGCAGCGTCGCCAGGTCGACGGCGAGGAGGGCAACGAACAGGCTCAGCGCCACGGCCGGCGCGTAGGCAAGGACGGAGCGTCGCTGCGGCGGCCGTCCGCCCGGCACGTAGGCGCGCTCCGGCGCCAGCCGGAACGAGCGCGGCGCCCCGACGCGCGGCAGGCCCGCGAGGGCCGCCTTCGCGCCCCGCAGCTCCTCGAATAGCACGCGGCACCACTCGCAGGCGTCCAGGTGCACCGCGACCTCGCCCTGCCTGCGGCCGCGCAGCTCGCCGTCGAGGTAGGCGGAGAGGTCGTCAACACGGGGGTGTTCATCTCGCCGTCGCCAGAACATCGCGCCTCTACTCCTCAGGACGGAACCGGCCCGGCAGAAGTTCCCGCTCGGCCGCCAGCGCCTGGCGCAGGCGGCCGCGGCCGCGGGCGATGCGTGACTTGACGGTGCCCAGCGATGTCTTCATGACCGTCGCGATCTCAGAGTAATCCAAGCCCTCGACGTCGCAGAGGACGAGGGCGAGGCGCTGCTCCGCCGGCAGCCCAGCCAGCGCCCGCTCCAGCCGCCACCGCAGCTCGCCCTGGAGGGCGCTCGCCTCCGGCAGCGGCGCCGGGTCGGCCGGCTCCGGCAGCCCCGCCTCAAGAGCGACGTCCAGCGACGCGGTAGGCCGGCGGGCGCGGCGTCGCTGCTCGTCGCGGCAGGCGTTGGCGGCGATGCGCAGCAGCCAGGGCCGGAAGGCGTCGCCGCGCAGGCCGCCGATGCCGCGCCAGGCGGCGATGAACGCCTCCTGCGCCGCGTCCTCCGCCGCCTGCCGCTGGCCCAGCAGCCGGTAGCAGAGGTTGTAGACGAGGCTCTCGTAGGCCGTCACCAGCTCGTTGAAGGCGGCGAGGTCGGCGCGCCGGGCGCGCTGCAGCAGCTGGGCTTCGTCGGTCAGGGCGGGATTCAACACGCGTTCACACACGTTAGGGGCGCAGCATGCTGCGCCCCTACCCTATCCCTTCCCGCTGCCCGGCGCGCAGGCCGCCATCACGGCCCGGACCGACTCGACGCCCGGCCGCGCCGCGACGACGCGCGCGATGGCCGTGTCCAGCCCTTCAGCAATGCGCCGGAACGCCGCGGCCGCGCCCGCCGCCGGACCGTAGTAGCCCACGCCGCGCAGCAGCGACTCCGGGAAGGCGTCGATCACCTCGTCCTGGGGCGCGCTGCGCCGCCGCAGCTCGTCGATGCGCGCCATGTCGGCAGCGAATCCCATGCGCTCGAAGTGGGCGCGGTAGCCCTGCGGCCGGCCGCCCGGCGGCCCGAAGCCGAGGGCGTAGCCCATGACGGCGCGCGTGAACGCCCGCCTGGCGACGTCGACGTCCTCGTCGACGCAGACGCGGATGTACTCGGCGATCGCGATCGACGCCGGGTCGCGGCCGGCCCGCGCCGCGCCCTCGGCGACGCGCTCCCGGCTCCAGGCCACCTGCCCGGCCGTGCACCAGTTCAGCGAGAGCCCGTCCGCCAGCTCGCCGCCCAGGCGCAGCATCTCCGGCCCCAGCGCCGCCAGGTAGACGGGCGTCCGTGGCGGCGGGTCGATGGCCAGGCGGGCGCCGCGCAGCGCCGCCGACTGCCCCTCGTAGGTCACCGTCTCTCCGACGAGGAGGGCGCGGATAGTCGTCAGGTAGTCGCGCATCAGGGCGAGCGTCGAGGGGCCGCGGACGTTCCAGGTGCGGCGGTACTGGGGCGTGTAAGCGCCGCCGGCGCCGATGCCGAGGATGAAGCGGCCGCCCGTCAGCTTGCTCATCGTGCCGGCGCTCATGGCGAAGCCCATAGGCGTACGCAACCCCACCGGCGACACGCCGATGCCGGTCGTGAGCCCACCCGGCAGGACTTCGCGCGTCGCCGCCCAGCGGACGGCACAGACCAGGAACGAGTCCTCGCCGGCGCCCTCCGGCGTCCAGACGCTCGTGTAGCCCAGCCGCGCCGCCTCCGCCGAGAGCCGTGCCTGGTCCTCGTAAGACAGCCCCAGCGTCCCGTCCAGCCCGATGCCTATCTTCACGCCTCGCGTCTCCCTCTGACCCGTCGTTGCGAGCCTGAAAGGCGAAGCAACCTTTGACGATCCGCCCAAGATTGCCACGGCTCGCCGGCGGCGAGCCTCGCAATGACATCACCTCGCCTAACGCGGGAATTGTACGTCAGACGGCGGCAAGCCAGCCGCCGGCGAAGATGACGGACGCCGCCACCACGAGGCGGAACGCCCAAACGGCGGCCTCGCGGCCGGGCCGACGATAGGCGAAGCCGGCAGCCGCCAGCAGCAGCCCGTAGCCCGCCGCGGCGGGCAGGAGCACCGCCGCCTCGTACTCAAGCCGGAGGAGCGAGAGGCCGAGGAGCGCCACCGGCGCCGCCAGGCAGGCGCCGAGCAGCCGCAGCGCCCCGGCGCGGCCCAGCCGCACGACGACGCCGCCCCGCGCGGCTCTCGCGTCGCCTTCCAGGTCCGGCAGGGCGTTGGCGAGATGCACCGCGACCGCCAGCGGCGACGCCACCGCGTAGAGCCAGAGAAAGTCGTCCCGAAAGACGTCGAGCGACGCCCAGACGAAGGGCGGCAGCACCGCCAGGCCGACGACCAGCGGCAGCCAGCTCAGGCGCGCGTCTTTGAGGCCGAAGTCGTAGGCAAGGCCGGCCCCCGTCCCGACGATCAAGAACGTGAGCGGCAGCAGCCCTAGCGCCGCGCCCAGCCCCAGCGCCGCCGTCACCGCCGCGACCGAAGCCCAGGGCAGCAGCCGCGCCTCCACGAGGCCCGCCGGCACCGGCTTCGACGGCTGGAAGACGCGGTCGTGCTCGCGGTCGCGGTAGTCGTTCGTCCAGCCGATGGCGAGCTGCGACGCCAGCATCGCGGCGAGGGTGAGGCCCAGGCGCCCCGCGTCCGGCTCGCCCGCCGCGGAAGCAAAGCCGACGAGCGCCGTCAGGCACATCACCGCGAGGACAGGAAAGGCGTGCGCCGCCTGAAGCCAGCCTGCCAGCCGCCGCGGCCAGGCGACCGAGACGTCAGGCAGACGGCGCCTCCGGCGAGGCGGCCGACGCCTGACGGCCCAGCGTCAGCAGCACGCGCACGGCAACACCCGCAACGGCCACGGCCAGGCAGTCGCGCAGGCCGATCCAGGCGCCGTCGCGCAGGATGAGCATGATCTCGCGGTCGACGGCGCTGTCCAGGCCGGCGTTCCCGGCCTGCGCCAGCAGCCAGGCGGCGAACGAGGCGGCGGCGCCAGCCCCGGCGCCGAAGATAAGCGGCAGCAGGGGCGAGCGGCCGCCCATGAGGAAGCTCGCCACGACGGCGACGAGCGCCAGGAGCGACAGCGCCAGCGCCGCCTGCCAGAAGCCGTGCGCGCCCCGGCTCAGGAGGCTCGCCGTCCAGCGCACGGGCTCGTCGACGGCCAGGTTGGCGTCGCCGTCCTCGCCGACGAAGGCGTCGCGGCCGTCTCGATACAGCGCCTCGCCCATCGCCGCCACGATGCGCTCGCGCAGCGCCGCGTCTTCGGCGTCGATGACCGCCGAGGCCGGCAGCGTCACCTCGACGGGCAGGTCTGCCAGGCGCGCGACTCCCTGCGGCCGGTCGCGCGCCAGCAGGTCGATGTCCTCCCGGTGCGCCGGCAGCCAGCGGTCGATCTCGACCAGCGCGGCGCCCAGCCGGCCGAGGAGACGCGTCGCCGCTGTCTCGCTCGTCACCTGGTAGCCGGCGAGCGCGAAGAGGGCGAGCGCGCTCAGGAGGGCGGCCAGGACGCCGCCGTAGCCGCCCTTCATCTCAAGCGAGGTGGACGACCCTGATCCCGGCGAGGCGGTCGTGGATGGCGCGGCGGCGCGGGTCGAGCGAGGCGAAGAGCAGCCCGCCGAGCGGCGCCAGCAGGCAGAGCAGCGCAATGGCCAGGCTCGCCGCCACGGCGAATGCGTTCTCGGAGAGGCCGAGAGCGGCGAAGGCGAACAGCAGCCAGAAGCCGCTGAACACGGGGTGGTAGAGCAGCGGGTGCAGCGCCAGCCAGTAGAGGACGAGCCGCCCGAGGCGCGGCGGCACGCCCGCCTCCGTCACGACGCCGAGGCCGAGGACGTACTGGCCCACGGTCTGGCCGCGCCCGCTCAGCAGCGCCAGGTTGGCGGCCAGCCAGGCCGGGATCGCGGCCATGAGGATGGCCACCGACGTCCAGCCGGCGCCGTCGCTGACGTGGCCTTCGCCGTAGTCGCTGCGCAGGAAGATGTTGAGGAACGACGCCGTCGCGAAGAGCATCGTGAAGGCGAAGAGGACGACGCTGTCCAGCAGGTAGGCGAGGAGGCGGATACGCAGGCCGGCCTGCTCGTTTGACATCGAAACCCCACGGCCGCCGAGCGCGTCGTTGGCTCGCGCCCTGCCGTTCGCCGCGAGCCCGGACGCCGCGAGCCTCTCCGCCATTGCCCCGCGATTATAGCATCGGGGCCCGGGCGCCCTGCCTGCCGGCAGGCAGGCCAGCCTTGCGGAGTCGATCCGGCCGCCTGTACGGTGGTGCAGTGGAGGCGCTCACCGTTCGTCGCGCCTGGCCGGCAGGCCGCGTGCTGGCGCTCGTTCTGGCCCTCCTGCTCCTCGCCACCAGCGGCGCCGGCTCGGCGCTGATCTACGAGAGCCTCGACCTCCGCACCGCTCCGGACGAGTACAACATCGCCGCCTGGGAGGTGCGCAACCTCCCCGGCAAGTGGCTCTTCCTCTTCGGCCAGCTGTTCCGTGGCAAGCCCAGCCTGGCCGAGGAGAACGAGGCGCTCGTCCGCTTCTTCGAGCTCACGCGCGAGATCGACGCGCTGGAACGCGCGACGAGCGACGCCGAGCAACGCGGCCTGTCACCCGACCCCCAGCGCACCGCCTCGCTGGCGGAGAAGCGCCGCGAGCGTGACCGCATCGAGAACCAGGTGGAGGCGGCCATCGAGGGGCGCCTGACGAGGGTCCTGGAGCAACAACGAATCGAGCGCTCGTTCCTCTTCCTGCCCGCCGTCGTCTGGCCGCCCGTCGACTTCGAGTTCACGGACGCGCCCCGCACGCTGGCCGTCTCGCCGCGCGAACGCATCGAGCTCAAGGGCACCTCCCTACTGCGCGAGGACCTGAGCCTGGCGCAGATCGAGGCCATCGAGGCGGGCAAGGGAGCGGAGGGGCTCTCCGCCCTCGCCTTCCCCACCAGCGGCATCGGCGCCTACCCGACCATCGTCGACTACGCCGCTGACTATCGCGCCGCCGTCGAGACCGCGGCCCACGAGTGGACGCATAACTACCTCTTCTTCCGGCCCCTGGGCTTCAGCTACTACGATAGCTACGACCTGCGGGCGATGAACGAGACCGTCGCCGACCTCGTCGGCCGCGAGCTGGCGGAGGCGGTCGTCGCCGCCTGGCCGCTGCCCGGGGCGACCTCGGCGCCCCGGGCGCCGACGCCCGGCGTCGACGTCGGCGCCGAGCTGCGCCGCCTGCGCGGCGAGGTCGACGCCCTCTTGGCGCAGGGCCAGGTCGAGGCCGCGGAGGCGCTTATGGAGCAACGCCGCAGGGAGCTGGCGGCGCAGGGCTTCACCATCCGCAAGCTGAACCAGGCCTACTTTGCCTTCGTCAACCTCTACGCCGGCGCCGCCGGCAACCCCGCCGCGACCAACCCGATCGGCCCGAAGGTCGACGAGCTGAGGCGGCGCGCCGGCTCCCTGCAGGAGTTCGTCCGCATCGCCGGCGGCCTGACGAGCGTCGCCGGGCTGGACCGCGCCCTCGCCGAGCTGCCTTAGAGACCTAGTAGGGCGCTGAAAAAGTCCGGCGCTCATCCTTCGAGAGCCTCAGAGCCTGTCCTGAGCGTAGCGAAGGGATGAGCGGTTTCAGATTCCGCTCGTGGTGAGGCTCTCGAACCACGAGGTCACGAAGATCGGTTTCTCAGCACCCTGCTAGGGCGCCCGCGGCGGCGTGTTAGTGGGCGTGGCACTGGGGCCGCCGATGCTGACGGTCACCGTGGCCGTCAGCTGGCCGCGCCTCCGGTCCGTGACGACGAGCCGCAGTGTGTAGACGCCCGGCGGCAGGTCTTTCGTGTCCCAGGAGCCGAGGGTGCCGGAGCTGACGGCGCTATTGCTCTGGCGGATCGTCCGCCAGCCCGTGGGTGACGCGCCCGGGCCGTACTCGAGCCGGTAGGACTGGAAATCGTCGGAGGACGCCCTGCCCGCCACCTGGACGACGCCGGAGACGCTGGAGCCGGCAGCGGGCAGGAAGATGATCGCCCCCAAGTCGGCGCCGCCGCTGCTGCTGGTCTCGGTCGGTGCCAGAGGTATGCTGAGCGCCGCCGCCCAGTCCTGGGCGATCTTGCGCTCCTCCTCCGTGTCCAGCAGCTCCGGCGGCAGGGCCAGCATCACCGCCTCCTGGACGTACTGGCTGGGCGTGCCGGGCCCGGCCAGTTGGCCGTTGCGGATGTCGACGCGGACCAGGCGCCACCAGTCGTCGTCCGTCTGGGGCAGCTTGTCCTTGACGAAGAGGTCGGTCGTCGTCTTGCCGCAGAGCGAGGTGGGCCGCAGGCCGGAGGGGACGCAGACCGTCGCCTCCTCGATGCCCTTCGGCCGCTCGAACGCCGTCGACGCCCGGCCCTTCATCGCCTCGACGAAGAGGTCGCTCATGGCGCGGAACGAGATCGACGTGCTGTAGATGTGGTCGACGGGCGAGTTGTCGGAGTTGCCGGCCCAGATGCCGACGACCATGGCCGCCGTGAAGCCGAAGGCCCAGGTGTCGCCAATCTTGCCGGCCCTGGGGCCACGCGGGTCGTAGGGCTCGCTCGTCCCGGTCTTGATGGCGGCCTGGTAGCCGGGGATGCCGAGGCCGTTGGTGAACGTGATCGTCCGGGCCTGCGGGTCGCTGAGGATGCTCCAGATGAGGTAGGCGTACTCCGCCTCGATGACGCGCTCCTCCTTGCGCCGCTTCTCCGCGTCGTAGCGGACGGTGTTCTTGGCATCGGTGATGCGCAGGATGGAGACCGGGTCGATCTTGCGCTCGTTGCTGCGGCGCAGGGCCGGGTTGATCGTCTCCGCCCCGCGCATGATGCCGCCGTTGGCCAGGACGGTGTAGCCGAAGACCATCTCCTCCAGCGTCACGTCGACGCCGCCCGTGGCGATGGCGGGTCCGTAGCTGCCGGTGTTGGAGCAGCCGCCCCCGCCGCTCTCCTTGAGGCGGAAAGTCTGCATGAAGCCCAGCTTGCGCGCCTCGGCGACGATCTTCTCGGCGCCGACCGCCGCGGCGGTCTTGTTCGCCGGTACGTTGAGCGAGTTGCCGAGAGCGTTGCGGACGGTGATCGGGCCCTGGAAGTTCTTGCTCGGGTTGGTCGGGACGAACGGCGGCCCGCCGGCGGGGTCCGGATACTCGACCGGCGTGTCGAGGATTATCGTGCCCGGCCCCCAGCCCAGCTCCAGGAAAGCCGTGGTGTAGGCGAAGGGCTTGAAGGATGAGCCCGGCGAGTTGCAGGCCGTCACCATGTTGTTCTTGCCCTCGATGTCCTCGCGGAAGTAGTCACGGCTGCCGACGAAGACGAGGACCTCCCCGGTCTTCGGGTCGATGACCATGGCGGCGCCGTTGCGACTGTTCGAAATCTCCTCAAATGTCTGGCTCCCCGACGCGGGGGCGGTGATCTTCGCCTCGAGGATCTCGTTCGCCCGCCGCTGCAGCTCGACGTCGAGCGTCGTCGTAACGACGAGGCCGTCGCGCAGGAGAGCGTCGGGCCCGTAGAGCGCCTCGATCTGGGGCTCGACGTACTGGAGGACGAAGTGGGGCGCCTCGATGGGGAAGCGCCTCTCGGCGATCTTGACCGGCTCCTGACGCGCCGCCTCCACCGCCTCTGCCTTCACCTCGTAGTACCTGTCCTCGCCGATGCGGATGCGGCCCTTTCGTAGCATGAGGTCGAGGATCTGATTGCGCCGAGCCAGCGCTGACTCCGGCTGGTTCACCGGGTCGTAGTCGGCCGGCGACTGCGGTATGCCGGCGAGGAGCGCGGCTTCTGCCAGCGTCAGGTCCTTCGCCGGCTTGCCGAAGTAGCCCAGGGCCGCGGCCTGGATGCCGTTGTAGACGCCGCCGTAGCTGATCTGGTTGACGTACCACTGGAGGATGCGCTCCTTGTCGTAGCGCTGTGTCAGCTCCAGGGCGTAGATCATCTCCTTGAGCTTGCGGTCAAGCCCCTCCTTACTCCAGCGCTCCTGGCGCGCCTCCGCCGCGATGTAGACGTTCTTCACGAGCTGCTGCGTGATGGAGCTGCCGCCCGTACCCTCGAAGATGGTGCCGCCGAAGGTGTTCTCCCAGGCGGCGCGCGTCAGGCCCTTGACGTTGATGCCCGGGTTGGAGAAGAAGCTGCCGTCCTCGGTGGCGATCGTCGCGGCGAGGAAAGCCTCGGAGACGTCCTCCAGCTTGACCGGCCGGCGCAGGCCGGAGCGGTCGTCGACGTACTCGTAGAGCAGGTTGCCGTTGCGGTCGAGGATGCGGGCGCCGTAGGAGGGCTGGTTGATCGCCAGCTCGTCCGGCGCCACGAGGTCGTCGGCGTAGCTCTGGTAGACGATGATCGAGACGATGGCGAGGATGAGAAAGCCGCTGACCCCGACGAGGCCGACTGCCGCCACGACCTTGAGCCAGGGCGGCATGCCGCGGCCGTGACCGTTGCCGTTGCGGCGCCGCTGGTTGCGACGGGCGCGCAGCCGGTGCGAGTCGAAGCCGTTGCCGCGACCGTTACGAGCCATGCGCTTCGTTCGCCATCGCTTCGCATCCCTCGCGGTCTGCTCCGCTTCGATTTAGTAAGGAGAGGATGGGGGGACGCCCCCCAGACCCCCCGGCAGAGGAGTGCCTCTGCACTTCCTGACTGGCTGCAACGTCCGCGGCAGAAGACGACACGCCCGCCGAATTGCCCGAGTGCCAGATTGCCCGTCTCACCGCTCGGTCTTCTCCAGGACGAGGAGGTGGGACAGCCCCAGGCGCCGCAGCCAACTGCGCTCCAGCGCATACATGACGTGGCGCAGGGCCCTGCCTACGGCGGGCCGCTTGGCGATGACGTTGTCGAAGCCGGGGTAGATCACCGTCCAGTCGACCCAGCGCGCCGGCAGGCCGGCCGTGATCCGCTCCAGGCCACTGCGCGTGTAGGCGCGGGCGTGGGGCACAAGGCGCCGCCGCAGCGCGTCCGGCAGGTAGTTGACCAGCGGTATGTTGCCGAAGACGTAGCGCTTGCCCAGGTAGACGCCGTGCGTCTCGAAGGGGTAGAGCCTGTTCGGCGCGAAGATGACGATGCGGCCGCCCGGCCGCGTCACGCGCAGCGCCTCGCGCAGCGTCTCACGGTCGTCGCGCACGTGCTCGATGACCTCGTTAAGGAGCACGCCGTCGAAGGCGCCATCGGCGAACGGCAGCGACTCGCTGACGCCAGCGCAGAGGCCGCGCACGCCGTCCGCGGCGCCGCGCTGCAGCCGCGCGATGTCGATATCGAGGCCGCACGCGTGGTCCGTGAAGTCGCCGATCCGTCGGACGTAGGCGCCAATGCCGCAGCCGATGTCCAGCAGGCGCGCGCCCTCCAGCGGCAGGTAGCGCCGGATCATCGCCAGGCGCCGCTCCTGGCCGAAACGCCAGACGTAGCTTGGATGGCCGAGGCCGACCTGGTCGAGACTTTGTCCTGAGCCTATCGAAGGGGCCTGCGAGCCCTCCGTAGCCGTGCTGGTCACTCCCTGCCCCCTGTCCTTCCGGGAAGGACTTCCACCACCGCAGGACATAGTAACAGGAAGCCCGCAGGCCGTTACAAGGCCGTCGCGGCGCCGTCTAGAGGATCGTTACCGTCCCCTTCGCGCTTACGTCTTGATCGGCTTGATGATGTAGTCGCCCTCGGGGATCCAGTAAGACCAGTTGCTGATCACGGAGGAGAAGAAGCCGTTGTTGCCGCCGGCCACGACCAGGAGGACGTCCTCCGGCGCCCGGAAGGTCAGGCGATAGTGGACGCCATCCACCGTCTGCACGAGCTTGTCGGCGCCCAGCGAGCTGCCCCGCCGCTGGCCCATCTGGGCCACGCGCTCCCACTCCTCGTCCGTCAGGGGCTCTTTCGTGTGCTCGAAGAGGTACTCCTTGACCTGACGCTTCGTCCAGCCGTGCTTGGCAATTGCCTCCGCGTGCTGCGGGCACATCGCGACGACCATCGTGCCGGCGTGCGAGCGCGCCGTCTTGGCGACGCGGGCGAACAGCTCGAGCACGCCCTCGGGGCGGGTCGACTCCGCGCCGCCCACGGGCAGGTTGCCCGAGCCGCCCACCGGCACCGGCCCGCGCGCGCCGACGACCGTTACCGTGCTCTCGTCCGGCGCGAACCCCTTCTCGACGTGCAGCGGCTCCCAGGGGCTCTCCTCCTCGTTCTCGGCGATGCAGTAGCTGTACTTGCCGGGATGGCCCTGCACCGACATGTCGAAGACGCCGGGCGTCATGCCGAGCACGTTCAGGAGGATGAGGCGCATCGTCCGGCCGATGGTGGCGTTCGCCCGGTTGCCGGCGCCGAAGACGTTGACGCCGTAGTTCATGCTGATCTCGTTGCGTATCGGCCCGTTGACGATGAGCAGCTGACCCGAGCCGCCGGTACTGGCGATGCTGATGTAGAAGTAGTTGCGGTCGCCCAGGCCCCAGCGCTTGTCCGCCCAGCCTTCGAGGGCGGCGACGACGACGGGGAAGTACTCCGGGCGGCAGCCGGCCATGACGGCGTTGATCGCCGCCGCCTCTACGGTGCACTGCCGGTTCGTCTCGGAGACGGTGAGCAGCACCTCCTGGGCGTCGCGTCCGGCTCGCTGGACGAACTCCCGCACCGCCGCTTCCGTCGGCGGCACGATGGGCAGCCCGTCCGTCCAGCCGTTCGCGAAGTAGGCCTCGATGGCTTCGAGGGGGCCCGCGTTTTCAACGGTGGGTCGACTGACCATGCTCGTCCTTCCTCATGCTGATAGGGCGCCGAGCGGAGCCTGGGCGCGGAGCAGCCTACGCCTCCAGGATATCCCCGTTCCCGAGGGCGATAGCTAGAACCTGGGGCAGGGCCTGCCTGGCCCGCTCCTGCACTTGCTCACGGGACAGGTTCGACACCGGGTGGTCGATGAGGACGATGCGGTAGCTGCTGTACCCCTGTCGCTTCGCCATCGCCGCGCCGGTCTGGGCGAAGGGCTTCGTGCAGATGACGGCTGCCGGCGTCCCCCGCTTCTCGATTTGTGTCGCGTTGTGCACACTGCACGCGCTGCAGGACCCTCAATCGCCGACGGTGACGATGACGAAGTCGCAGCGGCCGGCGAGCTCGTCCAGTTGCTCGTCGCTGGAGATCCAGACGCCGCCCGCGACCTGAACGGGGCCGACGACCTCCTTGAGCGTGTACCGCTCCTGAAGGAGGGCCAGCATCTCCTCTCCCAGCTCTCTGGCGTTCTGCTTATGGTTGTGGAGCAGACCGACCGTGGCGTTGTTCAGGGTGGTCAGCCTCGGCGCCAGGCTGTTCGTCTGCTCGCGTTTCGTTCCCGTTGGGTCATAGGTAAGGATCGCCAACTCGGGTTCCTCCTCTGCTCGAAGGCGCTTGCCTGAGCGCGGCGCCAACGTAGCCCTCGCGCGTTCCATCCGTCAAGAGCCGATGAGCCTCTGCGCCAACGGTGCTAAACTCGCAGCGTCATGCCCCTCTCCCGGGACGAAGTCCTGCACGTCGCCCGCCTCGCCCGCGTCGGCCTCAGCGAGGCGGACGTAGCGAAGTTCCAGCAGCAGCTCTCGCAGATCCTCGACCACTTCGAGGTGCTGAAGCGCATCGACACGACGGACATGCCGCCGACGACCCACACGCTGCCGCTCGAGAGCGTGATGGCCGCGGACGAGCCGCGCCCTTCGCTCGGCCGCGACGATGTCCTCGCGAACGCGCCCCTGGAGCACGAGGGCTACCTGCGCGTGCGCGCCGTCCTTGAAGAATAACCTTGCCTGAGCTCTACGACCTGACGATTACGGAGGCGCACGATCTCCTCTCGCGACGCCAGGTGAGCGCCCTCGAGCTGACGCGCGCCGTCTTCGACCGCATCGCCGCCGTGGACGACCGCGTGCGCGCCTACCTCACGCTGACGGAGCACATGGCCGTCGCCGAGGCGATGGCGGCCGACAAGCGCATCGCCCGCGGCGAGGCGGGGCCGCTTACCGGCATCCCCGTCTGCGTCAAGGACGTCATCAGCACGCGCGGCGTCCGCACCACCTGCTCCTCGCGCATGCTGGAGAGCTACGTCCCGCCCTACGACGCCCACGTCGTCGAGCGGCTGAAGACGGCCGGCGCCGTCACGGTCGGCAAGTCGAACATGGACGAGTTCGCCATGGGCTCGTCGACGGAGAACTCGGCCTTCTTCCCGACGCACAACCCCTGGGACCTCGACCGCGTGCCCGGCGGCTCGTCCGGCGGCTCGGCGGCGGCCGTGGCGGCGGGCGAGTGCCTCTTCGCCCTCGGCTCGGACACGGGCGGCTCCATCCGCCAGCCGGCGGCGCTCTGCGGCGTCGTCGGCGTCAAGCCCACCTACGGCCGCGTCAGCCGCTACGGCCTCGTCGCTTTCGCCAGCTCCCTCGACCAGATCGGGCCGTTCACGCGCAGCGTCCGCGACGCCGCGTTGGTACTCAACGCCATCTGCGGCCACGACGCCCGCGACGCTACCTCGGCGCCGGTCGAGACGCCGGACTTCACGGCCAGCCTGACCGACTCGCTGCATGGCCTGCGCATCGGCGTGCCGCGCGAGTACGTCCCGGACGACCTCGACGCCGGCGTGCGCGCTGTCTTCCTGCGCGCCGTCGACCAGATCCGCTCCCTCGGCGCCGAGGTCGACTTCGACCTCTCGCTGCCGAGCACGGAGGCGGGTCTGGCCTGCTACTACGTCATCGCCCCGTCCGAGGCGTCGGCGAACCTGGCGCGCTACGACGGCGTCAAGTACGGCTACTCCTACCAGGAGGGCGCGACGATGTGGGAGAACATGGAGCAGACGCGCCAGCGCGGCTTCGGCGACGAGGTGAAGCGGCGCATCATGCTCGGCACCTACGCCCTCTCCGCCGGCTACTACGACGCCTACTACCTGAAGGCGCAGAAGGTGCGCACCCTCATCCGCCGCGAGTTCGACGCCGCCTTCGCGAGGTACGACGCCATCCTCACACCCGTCACGCCGACGCCCGCCTTCCGCCTCGGCGAGAAGGTAGACGACCCCTACGAGATGTACCTCAGCGACGTCTTCACGCTGCCGGTGAACATCGGCGGGCTGCCGGGGATGTCGGTGCCCTGCGGCTTCGTGGAGGTTGCCGGCAAGCCGCTGCCTCTCGGCCTGCAGGTGCTGGCCAAGCCCTTCGACGAGGCGACGATGCTGCGCGTCGCCCACGCCTACGAGCAGTCGACTGACTGGCACGCCCGCCGGCCGGCGCTCTAGTGCTAGAGTGGTGGCGTGAAGAAATACCGACTCAGTGTTACGGTCGAGTCTCTCGAGGACGGGCGGTACCTTGCAGTCGCGCCTGACCTCCGTGGCTGCCTCGCGGAGGGCGACACAATCGCGGAAGCCATCGAGAACGTAGAGGACGCCGCTCGCGTGATCATCGAACTCTGCCTCAAAGAAAGCCTGCCGATGCCGCCAGAGCTTCAAGGCGAAGAAGAGCCGCTCGTCAAGGCGGAAGTCATCGTAAAGGTTGGCGCTTGAGATATGGCGAGCTGGTTCGAAAGATTAGGCGACTCGGCTTCAAGTACTACGGGCCATCCAAAGGATCGCACGAAGTGTGGTGGCTGCCTGGGACAGAGCGGCGCGCCACGATTCCCCGCCACTCGGCTCGCGAGATAGCGCCCGGCACACTGCGCGCCATTCTCAAAGACCTCGGCCTGAGCGAGGATGACCTGCGCGATGCCTGAAAGCCCCACCTACACCCGCAAACTCTCCCGCGGCGAGGTCTCGGACGGGAGCATCCTCATCGAGAAGACGAAGTGGCGCTTCTTCCCGCCTCCCGGCGAGCCCATGACCCTCGAAGCCGGCGGCGAGCGCTTCAGCGTCGCCATCGAAGCGGAGGACTGCAGCTGCATGCCGCCGCCGCACCAGCACTACCACCTGCCGGCCGCCGCCTTCCGCTCGCGCATCGACTTCCGTCCCGGCGCCAGCCTGCGCTTCGAGAAGCTGGGCGAGGGGCGCTATCGTCTGGCGTGAATAACGGCGCCATGCCTGGCCTCTTGCGCCGCCCTTGACATATACTCCCCCCATGCTTGCCCAGGAAAGGTCGGCTCGACGCGGCGCTTTGTCCGCCCGCCTCGACCTCGTCTCCGCCTCCGGCATCCGCCGCTTCTTCGAGCTCATCGCCACCACGGACGGCGTCATCTCCCTCGGCGTCGGCGAGCCCGACTTCATCACGCCGAACCGTATTCGCCAGGCCGCCGTCCGCTCCATCGAGGACGGCCTCACCGCCTACACGTCGAACTGGGGGCTGCCGGAGTTGAGGGTAGCCATCGCTCGCCAGCTGAAGCGCCTCTACGGTGTCTCTTATGACCCTGCGACCGAGATCATCATCACGACGGGCGTCAGCGAGGGCCTCAACCTCGCGACGCAGGCGATCCTGGACGAGGGGGACGAGGTCCTCTCCACCGACCCGGCGTACGTCGCCTACATGCCCAACGTCGTCTTCGCCGGTGGCAGGTTCGTCCCCGTGCCGACGACGGCCGCGAACGAGTTCCGCCTGGAGGCGGCTGAGTTGGAGAAGCACATAACGCCCCGCTCGAAGGCCATCCTCCTCGGCTACCCGGCGAACCCGACGGGCGCCGTCATGGACCGCGCCAGCCTCGAAGCCATCGCCAACGCGGTCCGCCGCAACGACCTCTTCGTCATCTCGGACGAGATCTACGACCGTCTCGTCTACGGCGTCGAGCACGTCTGCTTCTCCTCGCTGCCGGGGATGAAGGAGCGCACGCTCCTCCTCGGCGGCTTCTCGAAGACCTACGCGATGACGGGCTTCCGCCTCGGCTGGGTCTGCGCGCCCGCCTTCCTCACCGAGGCGATGATGAAGGTGCACCAGTACGTCATGATGTCGGCCCCCACGGCGGCGCAGCACGCGGCGCTAGAGGCGCTGCACGCCGGCGAGGAAGACGCCCAGGGCATGCTCGGCGAGTACGCCCGCCGGCGCAAGCTGGTCGTCCAGAGGTGCCGCGAGATGGGCCTCGACCTCGTCGAGCCGAAGGGGGCGTTCTACGCCTTCCCCGCCATCGGCGTCACCGGCCTGGACGACGAGGAGTTCGCGGAGCGGCTGCTGCTCGAGGAGAAGGTCGCCGTCGTGCCCGGCTCCGCCTTCGGCGAGGGCGGCCGCGGCTTCGTCCGCATCTGCTACGCCCAGACCTACGAGCTGCTGGACGAGGCGCTGCAGCGCATGGCGCGCTTCGTCGCCCACCACCGAGCCGCCGCCAAGTAAGAAACGCGGCCCAAGCAGCAATTCAGCTGCGCAGCGTCCGGTGCTTCGGATGCCTAGATGAACCCGAAGGCTCGCTCGCGGGCGCGGCAGCCCATTGCCGCCACGCTAATGGCCTACTGCGCCGCGTCCGGATAGCGCAGGTAGTCCGCCACCACCCAGCCTGCGCGGCCCTCGACCTGCCACCACTGGTAGCCGTCCGCCTCGATAGGGCCGGCCGAGAGCTTGATCTTCGTGCCGTCCTTGATGCAGTCGACAGCGTTGCCCTGGACGAGCTTCGGCTCCGTGTGCACGTTCAGGCAGTCGGGCGCCGTGCCGACGACGACGACATCGACGCCGGTCTTCAGCGACCAGGGGACGCCCGGCAGGCCCGAGGTGTCGAAGCTGATCTTCGGCGCGTAGACGACCTTCCAGGCGCCGCCCTGCTGCTCGAGAATCGCCCACTGCGACGGCTCCGACGCCACCAGGCCGAGGACGTAGGCGCGCTGGCCGCTGCGCTCGCCGCGGAAGATCGAGCAAATCTTGCCGGCGTCTTCGCCCGGCTGTGCCTTGCTGCAGTCTTCGAAGAAGGTCTTGCCCAGCTCGGTCTCGACGTAGCGCGCCAGCGCCTGCTCCGGCGGCCCGGAGCCGGTGGGAGCCTGCGTGGGCGTCGGCGTAGGGTCGGAACCGCCGTCATCGCCGCCGCCGGAGCAGGACAGCGCGATGACGACGATGAGCGTCGTGAGGAAGACAGCGCCGAAGACGGCGACGATGAGCCGGAGGCTGATCACGTCCTCAGCTTAGCCGATCGTCTTAAGTCTGCTGACCGCCGTCCGAGCTTGGGGCCTGCGGCGACGCCGCTGTCGCCAGGTTGCGCGCGAAGCCCTGGACGAAGCTGGTCAGCTCCATAGGGATGACCCACTTCGTCGAGGGGCCGCCGGCCAGCGCCTTCATCATGTCCAGGTACTGCAGGGCCATCGTCTTCTCGTCGACGCCGCGCGCCGCCTGGAAGATCCGCTCGAGGGCGAGCGAGAAGCCCTCGGCGTTGAGGATCGCCGCCTGGCGGTTCCCCTCCGCGTTGAGGATGGCGGACTGCTTCTGGCCCTCGGCGCTGAGGATCGCGGACTGGCGGTTGCCCTCGGCGATCGTGATCGCCGCCGCGCGCGTGCCCTCCGACTCCGTGACGACGGCGCGGCGGCTGCGCTCGGCCGACATCTGGCGGGTCATCGCGTCCTGAATGTCGCGCGGCGGCAGGATCTCGCGGATCTCGACGGCGTTGACTTTGACGCCCCAACGCTCCGTCACCTCGTCGAGCTTCGCCTGCATGACGTGGTTGATCTGCTCGCGCTTGGCCAGAACATCGTCCAACGATATGTCGCCTACCACGGAGCGCAGAGTTGTGACGGCGATGCTCTCCGCCGCGTAGCGGTAGTCCTGCACCTTGAGGACGCTCTCTTCCGGGTTGACGACGCGCATGAAGACGATCATGTCGATGGTCACCGGGGCGTTGTCTTTGGTGATGCAGGTCTGGGGCTGCAACTCGAAGACGTCCTCTCGCAGGTCGACGGTGCGCGTCTGGTGGACGAAGGGGATGATCCAGACCCAGCCGGGCCCGCGTGGCGCGCCGTCGTACTTACCCAGGGTGAAGCGGACGACCCGCTGGAACTCGGGGACGATCTTGAAGAAGAGAGCCACAGCGCACCTCCTGGCTACGGCGAATTGTCCCTAGCGAAGCGAGCCCTGTCAACGGGCGCCGTCCTGGCCGCTACAGGCGAGGCATCCGGAAGGTCAGCACCTCGTATCGCGGGCCGGGCTCGTCCGCCCAGGCGAGGGAGCTGTGCTCCGTCCAGAGCTGCCCCGCGAGCACCGGGCAGCGGACGCCGAGGCCCTCCAGGGCCTTCCTCGCCGCGTCAATGCTCTCCGCCAGCGGCTTGCGCAGCCCCAGCCTGCCGGCGACGCAGTCGTCGTGATGGAAGACGGCAGCGAACTCAACCCTATCCTGGTTTTTCAGGACGAGCTCCGCCGTGCTGCGGAAGCTGACGCCGAGGTTCCCGCCGACGTCGCTCGTGATGTACACGAGCTGCGCCGGCAGCCGCAGGCGCTCCAGCCGCGCCCGCACCTGGGCGCGGATCACCTCGTGATTGAGCCGCGGGTCGACGCAGATGTTGACGATTGCGGCCACTGGCGCTCCTCCCGCGCCCGGATTGTCCGGGGCGCCGGACGCGGTGTCAACGGGCAGGCGGAGTCAACTGCTGCTGCTGTTGCCTCAACCGCTGAAGTTGGTCCTCGGGCAGATAGGGATCAAACCCCAGGTACGCGGCGACCTCCTGAGGCGTGTCGAAGCAGACAGCCTTGGGCCGGGAGCCCGGCTCGGCGGTAGGCCGCGGGCGGCCTGGCTCGAACGCGATGGCCTCCGCGACGCAGTGCCGTTCAGGCGCCCTTGCCGAGAGCACGTCGCGGATGCTGTCGGGGATTCTGAGGGCGAGCAGCCCCGCGAGAAACAAGGCTACACCAACGGCAGCGATCGCCGCGCGACGAACGATCACGCGAAATGCCAGCATTGCAGCCCTCCCCAGAAGATGATCTCCGCTCGAGAGTACGGCAGTCCGCGCCGGCGAAGCAGCCTGGATTTCCATAGTCTTGTCACCGGCGCTGGCCGAGACGGAATCGATACGCAGGATGCCCAAGCCAATGGCCAGGGTCGCGGCCTCCGTCCGATTTCGCGCGCCCAGCTTCTCGTAGATGCGCGTCGCGTAGTACTCGACCGTGTTGATAGAAAGGAAGAGGCTCTGGGCCGCCTCCCGATTGCTCTTGCCCTGGGCGATCAACCTGAGAACCTCGATCTCGCGGGCGATCAGCGAAGAGCCGTTGCTGAGCGCGACGCTCCCGTCCGCCCCAACTCTCACGACGCTGAGCGTGTCGTCTCTCACAGGCGTGAGCATACGCCGGACGCGTGCCAGCGCCACCACGGTTTTCCCTAGAGGCATCACCTTTCTTGCGCGGCAGCCTCATGCCGCCACGCCGCTGCCCTACATCCGCTCCGGCGCCGACATGCCCATGAGGTCCAGCGTCCGGCCGAGGACGACCTTCGCCGCGGCGCTGAGCCGCAGCCGCGCCTTCGAGAGCGCCGCGTCGTCGCCGATCACGCGGCACTTCTCGTAGAAGTCGTGGAACGCCGTCGCCAGGTCAAGGGCGTAGTGAGGCAGGTGGTGCGGCTCGTAGCTCTCGGCGACGGACTCGACGAGCTCGGGCAGGAGCAGCATCCGGCGCACCAGCGCCAGCTCTGCCGGCTCGCGCAGGAGCGCAACGGCGCCGTCCTCATAGGCGACGCCGCGCTCCGCCGCCGTCGTCAGGATGCCGGCGGCGCGGGCGTGGGCGTACTGGACGTAGAAGACCGGGTTCTCGGCGCTCTGGCGCTTCGCCAGGTCGAGGTCGAACTCCATCTGGGCGTCGGCGGAGCGCTGGAGGAAGAAGAAGCGGCAGGCGTCGGCGCCCACCTCGTCGACCACCTCGCGCAGGGTGATGATCTCCCCCGCCCGCTTCGAGGCGCGCACGACCTCGCCGCCGCGCTTGAGGCCCACAAGCTGGCCGATGATGATCGCGAGCCGTCCCTCCTCGACGCCGAGGGCGGCGACGGCCGTCTTCACGCGCGAGACGTGTCCCTGGTGGTCGGCGCCCCAGATATCGATGACGCGCTCGAAGCCGCGCTTGAAGAACTTATCGTAGTGGTAGGCGATGTCGGAGGCGAAGTAGGTGGGGACGCCGGTGGAGCGGATGAGGACGTTGTCGCGCTCCTCGCCCAGGGCGCTGCTGGCGAACCAGACCGCTCCCTCCTTCTCGACGACGGCGCCCTGACGGCGCAGCAGCGCCATCGACTCCTCGTAGGTGCCGTTCTCGCCGTAGAGCGCCGACTCGTAGAACCAGACGTCGTAGCCCACGTTCATCGCCGCCAGGTCGTCGCGGATCAGCGCCACCATGCGGTCGACGCCCCAGCGGCGCAGCGCCGGCGCCGGCTGCTCGTCCCGCAGGAAGCGGTCGCCGAACGCCGCCTTCGCCTCCTTCGCCAGGTCGATAACGTACTCGCCCGGGTAGCCCTCGGCCGGGATATCGACGTCGATGCCGAAGAGCTGCTTGTAGCGGGCGAGGAGGGTCAGGGCGAAGGTATCGACCTGGGTGAACTGGTCGTTGACCAGGTACTCCTTCTCCACGGCCCAGCCGGCGGCGGCGAGGACGCGCGCCAGCGAGTCGCCGATGGAGGCCCAGCGGCCGTTGCCGACGTGCAGCGGGCCGGTGGGGTTGGCGCTGACGAACTCGACCTGCAGCCGGCGGCCGCCGCCGGCGTCGCTGTGCGCGAAGCCGGGGCCGGCCTCGAGGATGACGTCCACCTGGCGCGCCAGCCAGGCGTCCGCCAGGCGGACGTTGATGAAGCCCGGCGCTGCCACTGTTACCTCGCCCACGGCCGCGTTTTCCGGCAGGTGCCGAACGATGGCCTCGGCGAGGCTCATGGGGCTCTGGCGCGCCGCCCGCGAGAGGCGCAGCGGCAGGCTGGTGGCGTAGTCGCCGTGCTCCGGCCGCGCCGGGCGCTCGACGAGGGGCTCGATCAGGACGACAGGCGGAATCTCGCCTGCCGCCTGGGCGGCGCGCGCCGCTGCGTCGATGAGGGCAGCGATCTCCTGGCGGATGCTCACGCTAGAAGGCTTCTCAAAGCAAATACTCGCCAGAGGCGAGCGACGAGGGGAGTTTAGGCGCTAGGCGCGAGAAGGTCAACGCAGCCGGTATGTCGCTCTGAGCGCAGCGAAGAGTCTGTTCCCGCAGATGACCGCCACGTCATCGCCGATCACTAGATTCCTCGCTTCGCTCGGAATGACACTCGGTTACCCGTCGAACGGGAACGCCCGCGCCTCCACCAGCGCGATGAGCTCGTCGACGGCGCTGCGGGCACGCGCGACCATCTCATCGGGATAGGCGTAGCGCCGGCGCGCCGCCTCGAACTCGTCCTCGTCCAGCAAGCGGCGCGTCCAGCTGCCGTCCGCCTCGACGAAGACGCGCACGTCCAGCTGCAGGTCGACGTAACGCAGCGTCTCGCCGTCGAACTCCGCCGGCGTCGCGACGTTGCAGTAGTAGCCGTTCAGCCCTCTGTCGGGCTCGTCGAGGCGGATGACGTTGTACCAGCGGTCGGGCCAGTAGTGGCCGCGCGTGCTGAAGGGGTCGACCCAGACGCCGCGTTCGTGCGCGACCTTCAGGCCGGGCTCCGTGCGCGTAACCACGAGGCCGTCCTCTGCCGAGACGAGCCAGGCGGGATGGCGCCAGTGGTCGGAGCCGTCGTAGTTTGTGGCGTAGATGTGGATGCGGGTCCCCGCCTCTTGGCTGCGCATCCTACGTCCCTTCGCGGTGCTCAGGGCCTTGTCTGCTCCGCCTGAAGAGAAGGGGTTTTCTGAGGGATACCTCCTTCGGCAGGCTCAGGACAGGCTCTCAGACTCCCCGTCAAGGGGCTTCGCCCCCTGTACCCCCATTTGCGCACCGCCCTCTCCATTCGCCTGAGCTAGTCGAAGGACAAGGGCTCCCAAGAGCCGCCGTCAACGCGCTGTGCCTCCGGCACTCCACTTTTGGGTCTGCCCTGACGCCGAAGCTGGAGAGCGGTAGCCCTTTGCCGGCATGCCCACGCCTCAGCTTACCTCGCCGGAGACGACGCGCTTCATCCGCTCGACCTGGGCGGCGAGCGCGGCGTGCTCCGCTTGCGCCAGCGTGGGGTCGGCGTCCAGGAGGCGCAGCGCCTCCTGGCGGGCGTCCTCGATGAGGCGGACGTCGCCGAAGCCCGCCGCCTTGAGCTCCGGCAGGCCGCTCTGGCGCGTGCCGAAATAGTCGCCGGGGCCGCGCAGGCGCAGGTCAGCCTCCGCCAGGGCGAAGCCGTCGCTCAGCTCCTCCAGCAGCTTCAGGCGCTGTCGCGCTGTCTGCGAGGGGTCGTCCGAGAGCAGCAGGCAGAAGCTCTGCTCCGCGCCGCGGCCGACGCGCCCCCGCAGCTGGTGCAGTTGCGCCAGCCCGAAGCGGTCGGCGCCCTCGACGACCATCACGGTCGCGTTGGGGATGTCGATGCCTACCTCGATGACCGTCGTCGCCACGAGGACGTGCAGCTCGCCGCGCCGGAAGGCGTCGAGGACGGCGTCCTTCGCGGCCGCCGCCAGCCGGCCGTGCAGAAGGCCGAGGCGCAGCTCCGGGAAGACCTCGCGCGAGAGGCGCTCGTACTCCTGCGTCGCCGCGCGCGTCTGCAGCGCCGCCGACTCCTCGATGAGCGGGCAGACGACGAAGGCCTGACGCCCTTCGCGCACCTGCTCTCGCACGAAGGCATAGGCGCGGCCGCGCTCCTCCGGGCCCACCCACTCCGTCTGCACGGCCAGCCGCCCCGGCGGCATCTCGTCGATGACCGAGACGTCGAGGTCGCCGAAGAAGGTCAGCGCCAGCGTGCGCGGGATCGGCGTCGCCGACATGACGAGGAGGTGCGGCGTCTGGCCCGGCTTCGCGACCACGTCTCGTGCCATACTCCCCGTTCGTCCTGAGCTTGTCGAAGGACGCCGTGGTTCGACAGGCTCACCACAAACGTGTTCTGTGGCAGTCGATGCCCTCTCGCGCAAGGCGGCGCGCTGCATGACGCCGAAGCGGTGCTGCTCGTCGACGACGGCGAGGCCGAGGCGGTGGAACGCGACGCCCTCCTGGATGAGAGCGTGCGTGCCGACGGCGATGTCGACCTCGCCCGCCGCGACCGCCTCGACGGCGGCCCGCTTCGTCGCGCCCGAGAGCGAGCCGGTCAGCAGCTCGATGCGCAGCTTCCGGCCCACGAAATCGAGCCCGCCCAGCAGCGAGGCCAGCGTGCGGTAGTGCTGCTCCGCCAGGATCTCCGTCGGCGCCATGAGGGCCCCCTGGTAGCCGTTCGCGGCTGCGACGGCGAGAGCGGCGGCGGCGACGGCCGTCTTGCCGCTGCCGACATCGCCCTCCAACAGGCGCGCCATCGGCCGCGAGCGCTGGATGTCGGCGACGATCTCGCCCAGCACGCGCTCCTGGGCGCCGGTGAGGCTGAAGGGCAGCGACGTCCGATAAGCCGCCAGCGTCCCGTCCAGCTGGAACGCCGGGGCGCGACCCACCTGCCAGGCGAGCCGCCGCTCCAGCACCGCGAGCTGCACGCAGAGCAGCTCCTCGAAGGCGAGGCGACGCCGCGCCGCCTCCTGCCGCTCCCAGGAGTCCGGGTAGTGCGCCTGGCGCAGCGCCTCGACGATGCCCAGGAGGCCGTTGCGTCGCCGCAGCTCCGCCGGCAGCGCCTCCTTCACCAGCGCCGCGAAGCGGTCCACCGCCTCCTTCACGACGCGTCGCAGCTGGCGCTGGCTGAGGCCCTGGGTCAGCGGGTAGACGGGCACCAGACGGCCCGTGTGCGTCAGGTCGTCCGCGCCGAGCCGCTCCCACTCCGGCGACTCCATAGTCTTCAGGCGGTTGAAAAGCGTCACCTTGCCGGCGAGGACGATGCGGTCGTTCGTCTTCAGCTGGTCGGCGAGGTAGGGCTGGTTGAACCAGACGACGCGCATCGTCCCCGTCTCGTCGCCGACGACGGCCTGCGTGCCGTCGCGCCGGCCGAGGCGCACCTTCGCGGCGCTCCAGACGCTGACCAGGGTCGTCTGCTCCTCGTCCGGCTGCAACTCGGCGATGGGGCGGACGTCGGCGAAGTCGTTGTGGCGGTTGGGGAAGAGGTAGAGGAGGTCGCGCACCGTGCGAACGCCCAGCTTCGCCAGCTTCGCCTGCAGGGCGCTCTTCAGGCCGCGGACGACCGTCACCGGCCCGTCGAGGGGGTCGGCGGGCTCAGGGCGGCGCTCAGGACGAGCGGGTGCTGACTCCGCTCGTGGTGAGGCACTCGAACCACGAGCGGCCGTCTTCGCCTTGGCCGCAGCCGGCTTCGCCGCCAGCACCGCGCGCAGCCAGCGCTCGCGCTGCGGCGGACCGAGGCCGCGGTAGCCCTTCGCCAGCGCCGGCGCCGCGTCGATCAGCGCCGCGACGCCCCTGTCCTGGCAGGCGATAGCGAGGAAGCGGTCGACGCCGCCGATGACGGCGCCGTCGTCGCAGCCGCGGCGCGCCTCCAGCTCCAGGACCTTGCGGAAGCGGAGGACGGCCTCGCTCTCGGGTGAACGTGTCGAAGCGCCACGCCGGGCGGGGGGTCTCCGGTTGACGACGCGGTTCAAGCTGGCCTCTACGCCGTAGGATAGCGGTGCAGTGTGGCGTTGTCATTCTGAGCCAGCCTGCCGTAGGCAGGCGAGCGAAGAACCAAAGCGCTCCGTCATGCGAAAGCGCCGCGCTCTGATCCTTCGTCCTTCTATCGAAGGACTCAGGATGACAGGCGGATCCCGTCGCGCTTGTCCGAAGCGATGCCTATTTGCTAAGCTACGCAGCGTTATGGCGACGAAATGCGAGGTCTGCGGCAAGGGCACCACCTTCGGCCGCAACATCCGCTACAAGCACGCCGGCAAGTGGGAGCGCCGGGCGCCGCGCACCAACCGCGTCTTCCGCGCCAACGTCCACGAGAAGACGCTGACCATCGGCGGCGTCACGCGCCGCTTCCACATCTGCACCCGCTGCATCCGGACGCAAGTCAAAGTCAGCTAAAGAGCGAGCCATGGACAGCATGATCCACCTGACGGAGTCAGGCGGCCGCCGTCTTCGCCGGCCGCCCGGCTTCATGCGCGGACGCAAGCTGCGCCGCGTGCTGGCCCTCGCCCTCTCCTGCCCGGTCGAAGGCGGCAGCGTCACGCTCGTCTCGCTGGAGCTCTACGACGACGGCTCGATCCTCCGCTACTTCGCCGTCGCCTCGCGGTCAATGCGGGAACGCTCCCAGGCCATAGCACGGGACCTTCAGCGGCTGGCGCGGGAGGGACGCGAAGAGGAGCTGCGCGCCTACGTTGAGCAGCGCCTGCGCGGCATGCCGCACCACTTCGGCGATAACCTCGGACTCCGCCTCGAGGACGACGCCGGCACGCAGTACGCGTCCATGCCCAGGGGCGCCAGTGAAAGCGACGACCGCTGGGACGCCTCGGTGGGCTTCACGCCGCGCGTCCCAGCGAAGGCCAGGCAGCTCCGGCTGACCGTCCTGGAGGGCACGGGCGTGTTCCCGCCCATCCGCCAGCGCGGGTGGAGCCCAATCGGCGGGCAACGGGCCGCGGGCGAGCCCGTAGCCACATTCACGGTCGACCTCTAGACAGGGGGCGCAGCGCGCGCTGGCGCCTTCGCGCTATTCTGTCCATTGTCCCTGCTCGCCGAGGAGGACTCATGCCCCCACCAGCCATCCGACGCGTAGTCACCGGCCACAACGATAGAGGCCTCGCCGTCGTCGCGCTCGATGAGGTCGTTCAGGGACAGATCGTCACGCAGATATGGGGCACCGACACGCTGCCCTCGAACAACGTCGACGACTGGGCGTACGGAATCAGCCAGCCCGGCCCGACGATCCCGGGCGGCAGCGCCCTGCGCTTCGTCGACATCAACCCCGGCTTCCGCTCCGCCATGCACCGGACGAGCACCATCGACTACGTCTTCATCCTGGAAGGCGAGCTGGACATGGAGTTGGACGGCGGCGAGGTCGTCCACCTGAAAGGCGGCGACATCGTCATCCAGCGTGGCACGAACCACGCCTGGGTCAACAACAGCGACCGCGTCTGCCGGCTGGCGTCCGTCCTCATCCGCGCCAAGCCCGTGGTGGCCGGCGGCAAGGTCCTTGAGCCGACGATGACGTAGCAGGTCGTGGCCTGCGGGATGAATCCCGCAGCTACTGCCGGAAGCCGCGGGTTTTCATTGCGAAGTGTTGAGAACTCTTACTTCGTCCCGTCCAGCGCCGCCCGCAGCGCCCGCAGGTTCTCGGCGACCGACGCCTTGTCGTTGTAGACGAAGGAGCCGGCGACCAGCACCGTCGCGCCGGCGGCGACGCAGCGAGGGCCCGTCGACAGGTTGACGCCGCCGTCAACCTCGATGTCGACGCCGAGGCCGCGCCGGTCGAGCTCGCCACGCAGGCGCTGCACCTTGTCGAGGCTCGACTCGATGAACGACTGGCCGCCCCAGCCCGGGTTCACCGCCATGACCATCACCTGGTCGACCTGGTCGAGCACGTCCTCGACGGCGCTGAGGGGCGTATTCGGGCTGAGGGCCACCCCGGCCCTCGCGCCGAGGTGCCTCGCCAACTCGAGCGTGCGGTGCAGGTGGCGCGTCGCCTCGACGTGGACGTTGAGGATATCGCCGCCGGCCTCGCGAAAGGCCGCGAGATGCTCCTCCGGGCGTTCGATCATCAGGTGAATGTCGAGCGGGATGTCGACGGCCTTGCGCACGGCGCTGACCAGCAGCGGCCCGAAGGTGATGACGGGCACGAAGTGGCCGTCCATGACGTCGAGGTGGATGTAGTCGGCGCCGGCGGCGGCCGCCTCTTGCACCTGCTCCGCTATGCGGCCGAGGTCGGCGGTGAGGATGGACGGGGAGATCTTTACGGGCATGGCGCCCTTTCGCTGCGCATCCCGCGGCCGGCCGCTGCGCGTCCGGCCTTGGCTGCTTCGCCGGCTAAAGAAGGCTTGGGGGACACCCCCAAACCCCCGGCAGAGGCGCTGCGCCCTCTGCACTCCCGCTCTATCGTCCGCTCGTCCTGAGGCTCTCGAAGGACGAGGGCACGTCCTCTGTGCACGGCCTACGCCTCCTCCTCCCGCTGCCGCAGGATCGTCCGGGCGCGGCGGATGGCGTTGGCGACGCGGCGCGGCGCCGTGCCGCCCGGCACGTCCCGCGACCGCAGCGATGACCACACGTCGATCGCCAGCACGTCCGCCTCGAAGAGCTCTGAGTGCTGCTTGTACTCGTCGAGCGTCAGGCGGCGCAGCTCCTTGCGGTTCGACTCGCAGTAGGCGACCAGCCGCCCGACGACGTTGTGCGCCTCGCGAAAAGGCATGCCCTTCTTCGCCAGGTAGTCGGCGAGGTCGGTGGCGAGGAGCAGCCCGCCGCTGGCCCGCCGGGCGCGGTCGGCGTCGAAGCGCAGCTCCGGCACCATTTCGGCGAAGACGGCCAGCGTCTCGTTCACGGCGTTATGCGCCGTGAAGAGCGGCTCCTTCGTCTCCTGCAGGTCGCGGTTGTAGCCCAGCGGCAGGCCCTTGAGCGTCGTCAGGACGGACGTAAGCGCGCCGTAGACCCGCCCCGTGCGGCCGCGAGCCAACTCGGCGACGTCCGGGTTCTTCTTCTGCGGCATGATGCTCGATCCCGTGGCGAAGGCGTCCGGCAGCACGACGAAGCCGAACTCGGCCGTCGACCAGAGGACGACCTGCTCCGCCAGGCTCGAGACGTGCGTCATCGCCAGGGCCAACGCCGCCAGGTACTCGACGACGAAGTCGCGGTCAGAGACGGCGTCGATGCTGTTGGCGGAGACGGCGGCGAACTCGAGCTCGCGCGCCACCATCTCGCGGTCGATGTCGTAGGGCACGCCGGCGAGGGCGCCGGAGCCGAGGGGCAGCACGTCGGCGCGGGCGTAGCAGTCGGCGAGGCGGCCGATGTCGCGCTCCAGCATCTCGAAGAAGGCGAGGAGGTAGTGGGCGAGGAGCACCGGCTGCGCCCGCTGCAGGTGCGTGTAACCCGGCATGACGACGCTCCGGTTCGCCGAGGCCGTCTCCACCAGGGCGATCTGCAGCTCGTGTAGCGACGCCACGGTCTCCGCGATGGCCTCCTTGAGCCAGAGGCGCAGGTCCGTCGCCACCTGGTCGTTGCGCGAGCGGGCTGTGTGCAGGCGGCCCGCCGCGGCGCCGGCGATCTGCGCCAGGCGCGCCTCGACGTTCATGTGGACGTCTTCCAGGCGCTCGTCCAGCTCGAAGCTGCCCTGCTCGATCTCCTCGCGGATCTGCAGCAGCCCGGCGAGGATCTCCTCCGCCTCGGCGGCGGGGATGATGCCCCGCTGCGCCAGCATGCGGGCGTGCGCTATCGAGCCGCGCACGTCCTCCAGGGCGATGCGCCGGTCGGCGTCGATGGACGACGTGAAGGCTTCGACGAGGGGGTGCGTCTCCTCGCCGAAGCGTCCGCCCCAGGGCTTCTCGGGCAGCTCTTGGGTCACGAGGTCATGTTAGCGGCTGGGGGTGAGGGGGGCTAGCGTAGGAGCCTACAGCCTCCCGCGAGCGTCTGGCTGTGAGGCAGGGTGATCAGGGCCCCACGTAATGCTGGCGATCTCGATCACTTCGGCGTTCAGGAAGCGGAAGGTGACAAGAAAATCACCGACAAGGCTCGCCATCGTACCCGGCTCTTCCACCAGGTCGACCGTGTCCTCTGAAATCGGACTCCTGATGAAATCAGGGACCAGTTCTTCCCAGCGCTGACGATTGGCTGCTGTGAGCCGACTCAAGAACGAATCTGCCCACTCGGAAACGAGAGCGTCAGACGCCACTGGACGGCGCGCCGATATCTACTGGTCGCGGATGCTCATTCGCCGAAATCTGCCGGCGCGAATATCAGCCAATCCCCTGCGAGTCCCTTCCAGGATGTCCGGGTTAGCACGAATCCAACGGAGCAGCCGGTCCCTTTGGGCACTGGCAGATAGCGTAGAGTTGACTTCGACTATCGTGGCTTCAGCGGTTGAAACGCGCGTAACCTCGACCTTGCTTTCGGCGATTCGCGTTTCCAGCGTCCTCTCCCCTGAGACGCCCGATAGCCGTACGACGTCTGTTGCGCCTGACACTCGCCTTCCTCCCCGGTGTAGCTATCTAGTTTATCGTCATTCTCATCGCCTTAGGGCCAGAGCCTCGAAGATAACCCTCTTCTCGTCCTCGCCCACTGCGACAATGACCTCATAGGTGCCCGCTTCAGGGACCTGAATTTGGCCGGATACTCCAACAACCACTCTCTGCGTCATTCCGCTTGGAGTACCAGCCCCGCGGCCAACCTCGAACTCTCCCGTACCGTTAGCCAACTCCGTGCCTTCACTCCGTCGAATCACGAACTTGAAGGAATGCTTCCTATTTGTCTCGCCCCAGGGCACGAGAAATCCTAGCCCAAGGCCGAAGGGCACTGCGAAAGGATATTGAGTGGCGTTCAGGATGTTCCAGCCCCCACCGACCACGGTGAGCTTCCCATTCACAGCTTGCGCAAAGTCTGCCAAGAGGACAAAGTCAATCGTCACCCGCTCGACAAGCTTACCCCGGCGTGACGATCGGCTGCGAGGGGGTTGTTGGGTCACAGACTCCTCCGCGCGCACCCGCGCACCAAAGGCCGTATCCGCGATTCTAGCACCCCGAGTACCTCTTCACGCCCCCTCCAGCCCCCTGCGCTGCCGCATCTGCGCCTGCTGCTCCACGGCCTGGATGTCGATGAAGCCGCGGGCGCTCTGGGGGTCGTAATCCGCCGAGGCGGTGTCGAAGGAGACGGCGGCCTCGTCGTACAGCGAGTGGGGGCTGTGGCGCGCCACGGGCAGGATGCTGCCCTTGTACAGGCGCAGCTCGCTCCAGCCGCTCACCCGCGCCTGCTCGACGGCGTTCGCCGCCAGCCAGGACTGCATCTCCTGCGTGAACCACTTGCCCTGATAGACCGCCTCCGCCACGTCGTAGGCGCGCTTCGCCTTCTCGTGCAGCAGGCGGTG
>Ga0209521_10000419_pt1 | contig 32226 bp, 34 predicted proteins | sample Rifsed19ft4_FD_184016 | JGI IMG/M metagenome (GOLD analysis project Ga0209521, IMG submission 184016) | Soil microbial communities from Rifle, Colorado, USA - sediment 19ft 4 (version 2) | ecosystem: Environmental > Terrestrial > Deep subsurface > Rock core/Sediment | place: Rifle, Colorado...
GAGCCGCATCGCCGCCCGCACCGACACGACGCGATAAAGAGTCTTGTCCAGGAGGCTCGCCTTCCGGATAGGGAAGAGGGCACCCGCGGGAAAACGCTTTTATAGAGACCGACCTTTGCGCCGCTACCTTCGGGCTGGAGAGGGAGGACGCGTTCAATGAGATTGAAGGTGTTTGCAGTCGTGCTGCTAGCGGTCGGAATCGTCGGATCCATGTTCGTGATCCCCGTCGCGGAAGCCGCGCCGCCGCAGCCGCACAACTTCTACGGGTTCGCACGGGACAGTGGCGGTCTGGCCCTTCCGTCGGGTGGCCGGATCACCACGTTCATCGACGGCGTGGATTACAGCAACGCTACGTTCATCTACAACGCCGCGGGGGCGTACGACGTCGACGTCCACGGGAACTGGATGACGAGCCTGTTCGAACCCAACACCCCGGAGGTGATGGAGGGCGGAGGCATTGCGGACGCGGTCATGTTCGTCCAAGGAGACATGACCACCACCGGTCGCGTCTTCACCGCGAACCGGCCGTGGGGGTTGCCGACGCCGGGGACGGCCGAACCCCTGGACATCACCCTTGCCGTGAACCAGCCGCTGGCGCTGCTCAAGGTCCGGAGCATCACGGTACGACCCGCGGACCTCGGGACGCAGTATATCTACGTTGGAAACCCATCGGGAAGCTCCGTAGACCTGACCACGGGGAACTACTTCCTCCAGAAGGACACCTCGGGCGGATTCTCCGGTCCGAGGCACCCCCTGACCGGCGCGAGTCCGGGCGTCGTCGGGCCCGGGGGCATCGCCTGTGTGGACCTCACGAGCTGGGACATCGGAGGGACCACGCTGGCGCCGACGGGCGACACCCTCAAGCTCGTTTGGGACAACCCCGGCGGCAGCGGGTTCGGGGGCTCGGACGTGATTGTCGACCGCGTGGAGTACAACCAGACCGCCGGCGGGTTGATTTACCAGATTGGGGAGCCGACGAACACGATCATGTCGGACGCCGCGATGTCGCCCCTCCTCGGACGGGAAATCCGGAGGAACGCGGCCTTTGACGACACGAACAACAACTTCAACGACTTCTCGGACCAGGTCGAGACCGGGCGGTGCGGTGTGAACACGCAGCCGAGCGTGACCCTGCTGTCCCCGGTGGGCGGCGAGGATTGGACAGGAGGCACCCTCCACACGATCAGTTGGTGGATGGACGACGCCGAGGACAGCTTCCTCGACTATGTCGTGGAGTTCAACGACGGAGTATCGGGATATGTCCCCATTGGCAGCGGCTCTGGCGTAGCGGTAAACCCTCCACCGCTCCCACCCCTCACGTTGAATTGGCCCGTCCCCTCGATTGACATCTTAGATGCGATGGTCCGCGTGTGCGTGGTCGATTCTGGCGGGCTGAGCGCCTGCGACCCGAGTGGCCCCTTCATCATCGATTCGACGGGACCTGATATCACCGTGACGACGCCCCCCGACCTCGATCCGAGCGCGAGCGTGGACACCGACATCGTGATCAACTTCGACGAGGGCATGAACCAGGGACCGACGACGCCCGCCGTCACGATTGTCCCACCGATCGGAACCGACAACCGGTTCTGGGACCCCGGGCCTCCCTACACCATGCTCACGATCAACCCGGATCTTCCGTTGGCGTCCTTCCAGTTGTACACGGTCACCGTGGGATGTGCGGCGCGGGATGACTCGGACACCGGGAACGCCCCCCAGGGATGCCCTCTGAATCCGCCTTCCTTCAGCTTCACGACGGGCGGGGTCATCAACAACCCGCCACTCGCCACCTTGATGACTCCGAGCGGGGGCGAGGTCTGGAGCGGGGGATCCCAACACGACATCACGTGGACGATGATTGACACGGAGTCGGCGACCCTGTGGTGGTGGCTGAACTACTCGACGAACGGAGGCGTCTCGTATCCGAACGTCATCGCATCGGGCTCCGGCCCGGACGGACCCCAGACGCAGACGCACACCTGGAATCCGGTCGCGTGCGTAAATGAACTCGACGCGCGGGTCCAGCTCCAGGTGTCGGATGGCACCCTCGGTGCGACACGCTCGAGTCCGAACTTCGAGATTGATTGCACGGCGCCCACGGTCGTCAGCGTGTTCCCCGCGAACCTCGCGTCGGAGGTGCCGATCACGCAGAACGTCGTCGTCAGATTCAGCGAGGCGATGGACACGGACGCAACGAACGGCTCCATCTCGTTCAGCCGGCCTACGACCGGGTTGGTCTTCACGTGGTCCCAGACGACAGTGCCCCGCGACACGGTGACGATCTCGCACAACGACTTCACGCGGTGCCCGCCGCCGTACGTGGTGCAGATCTCGACCCTAGCGACCGACGACTCTGACCCCGGCATGGCGTTGGGGGCGGCCTACTCCTGGGAATTCACTACGGTGTGTGCGCCAACGGTGACGGTCACCACGCCTGCCGGCGGGGAACGGTGGACGTGCGGAACGCCGCACGCGATCGGCTTCACGCTCTCCGAGACGGTCCCGAACGCGTGGGTCAACCTGTCTCTGAATGGCGGCGCGGACGGGTTCTCCACGCTCCTCGACGGACCCGTGAGTCGCCTCGCAGGCACAACGACGATCACGGAGAACATGCCCTCCCAGGACACTTCGAACGCCATGATCCGCGTGCAGGCGGCCGACGCCACCTTCCTCGTGGGCTCCGGCACGAGCGCCGCGTTCACGATCGACTGCACGCCGCCCGAGGTCCTGAGCTCGGACCCCGCGAACGCGCAGGCGAACGTCCCCCTCACGGGCGTGTTCACGATCACGTTCAGTGAGGACATGGACCCGACGAGCGCGTGCACCGCGGTGACCGTGTCCCCGGCGGCATGGACCGGGAGCGCGGCGTGCACCTGGCCGACACCGGACGTCCTCCAGGTGTCCCACGACAAGCTCCGAGCGGGACGGTCGTACACGCTCACGGTCGGCACGGGCGCGCTCGACGCATCGGATCCCGGGCTCAATCTAGACCCCCAGTACACCGCCACGTTCACGACGACCGCCACCACGGGGCTGACCGCCGTCGTCACCGGCCCGGCGACCGCGGAGACGGGGACCCAGGTCACGTTCGACGGCACCGGGAGCGACCCCGCGCCCGGAGCCGTGATCACGTACACCTGGGAGGTCCGGAACCCGAGCGGGGCGACCGTGTCGAACGCCTCGGGCGGCGAGACCTTCCCGCGAACGTTCGACGCGGCCGGGACGTGGACGATCGTCCTCTGGGTGACGGACGCCGCGGGCAATTCCGCGTCCGATCAGGTCACCATCGAGATCACGGCGGGCGGCCAGATTGACTTCTTCAGCCAGTACTGGTGGCTCCTCCTGATCGTGATCATCGCGGTCATCGGCGGCCTCCTGTTCTTCCTCCTCGGCCGGAGACGGAAGAAGGAGCCGGAGGAGATGCCGGAGGCGGTGCCGCCGGAGTCGGTCGAGACCGTCCCGCCTGCGGCGCCGAGGGCCGCCCCGCCGGCGGCGGGGACCTCAGCCGGGAAGCCCGCGACGAAGGAGTGTAAGAACTGCGGGACGATCCTGAAGGCGACGGACAGCGAGTGCTTCATGTGCGGGGCCGCCGTGTAGGGTCTACCACGCGGTTCCGTTGACCCCCGGGATCAGCGGGCTCCCGCGGCCCGAGGATCGCGCGGTTCCTCCACGCTCGCGCCCGATCCCTGGCCTCGCCTCCGACGGTCACGCACCTTCGGGCGCCGGCATCACTGCGGACTTTCGGGTACGGGCGCGCATCCCCGCGACCGCGAGACCTGCCGCCAGGATCGCCCCGTCGACGAGCAACCCGACCCCGAACACGGGCGGGATCGACAGCGCCCCCGTGTAGTGGGACACGACGCCCGTCGCCGCCTCCGCGAGGACGAACGGGAGGCTCGTCAGGGCGAACGCGATCGCGGTGCCTCCCCGGCGATTCCCGCCCCGCCATGGCGCTCGACGCGCAGACCATGATCCCGCGAGGAGGAGGATCGCCGCGAAGACGGCCGCCACGACCGGCTTCCAGTTCCCGGGCGCCGCGGCCTGCACCGCGGCGATCTCGACCTCGACGACGACCTCCGTCGAGTTCCCCATCCCGTCGTCGTCCGTCACGGTGAGGGTGACCCTGTACGTGCCGGGCGAGGGGAACGCATGGCTCCGGACGGCTCCGGAATCCCCCTCTTGCGTTCCGTCCGCGAAGTCGAACGCATACGTGACGATCGTCCCGTCGGGGTCCTCGGAGCCGCTCCCGTCGAACTCGATGGGGGTGCCTACGACCGCCGCGATCGGGGTCGCGACGATGCGCGCGACGGGCGGGAGGCCCGTCACCGTGATCGCGACGGTGTCCTCGGCCGTCCCCCCGTCGCCGTCGTCCACCGCCAAGTGAAACGTGTACGTCCCGATGGCGGCGAGGGTGGCGGTCGGCGAGACGGTCCCCGCGTCCGCGAGGATCACGGACGGTCCCGCGGTCTGCGTCCACGCGAACGTCAGGGGGTCCCCGTCCGGGTCCGCGGAGGTGGAGCCATCGAGCGTGATCGCGGTGTGCTTGCCCACGGTCGCGTCGGGCCCCGCGTCCGCGAGGGGCGGGCGGTTCGTGGCGGTGATCGCGACGGTGTCCGTCCCGATCTTACCGAAGGGGTCCACGACGACGAGCGTGAACGTGTACGTGCCCGTCGTGGGGGGCGTGAACGTCGGCGTGGCGGTGTCCGCGCCGGAGAGCGCGACCGCGGGCCCTTCGGCCTGCGACCAGATGATCGTCAGAGGGTCCCCGTCCGGGTCCGCGGAGGAGGAGCCGTCGAGGCCGACGACGGACCGCTTCAGGACCGCGGCGTCCGGGCCCGCGTTCGCGACGGGGGGTCGGTTCACGATCTCGACGACGACGGTGTCCGTGTCGCTCAGGAAGTCCGCGTCCCAGACCGTCAGCGTGGCGGTGAAGGAGCCCCGGGCCGCATACGCGTGCGAAGTGACCGCATCGGGGGAGGTGCCCGCGTCCCCGAAGTCCCACATGTACATGACGATCCCCTCGTCGTCCGTCGAGGCCGTCCCGTCGAACGTGATCGGGTCCCCCATGTACGCGACGATTGGAGAGGCCTGCGCGACCGCGGTCGGCGGGGACGACGGCACGTCGACGTCGACGCGAACGACCTGTCCGATCCACGTGAGGCAGTCGCTCTGCGTGGAGCCGATCACCGCGGAGTCGGCGATGGAGCCGACCGCGACCGCGACCGGATACGTGCGCGTGTCCCACAGGTTGCCATACGTCCACGGCTGCGGCGAGACCCGGGGGTCCATGCCCGGGAACGCTTCGGAGTCGATGACGACGGAGTTCCACTCCGCGTAGTTGCCGCCGAGCTGGCCGTCCGCGACGATGAACGTGGTCTTCGCCCCGATGGCGGTGGCGGCGCCGTGCATGAACCACGACGTGGGCGGCGGCGAGTCGCGCAGGGTGTCCGCGCCGAGGTGCAGCCCGATCTCCCGGATCGGCCCCCCGGTGTCGGTGATCACGACGAGGGATGCGCCCTCGAGCAGCGGGAGGGGACGCCAGGTGAACGGGTCCACGCCTGTCGTGAGCCCCGAGGGGAAGTCGGAAAGTGTGTTGACCCCCGGGACGACCCAGGGCGTCACGTCCGCCACCAGCGTGTGGATCAGGCTATCCCAGCAGGGGTTCACGGGGTTCGTCGCGACGACCGTGCCGTTGATCGTCACGCCGTTGATCGTACCCGTCGTGGAGGGGACGATGTCCATGATCGCCCAGACGAGGTAGGCGGCGACGAGCGTCCCGGCCCACGGGACGTCGATGTAGCCATAGCCCTGGTTCCGCATCGCAGCCCCGGCGGCGATGTAGTCGAACCTCCCGACGTGGACCGCGTAGGGGGCGAGGGGAACGAGCACCTCCTCCGGAGGGCCGCCCGTGGCCGACGGAGCCGTCCCCGGTTCGGTGTGGGACGGCGTGGTGCCGTCGGTCCCGGCAACTTCCAGACCCATGGATTCCTCAAGAACCGTCGGACCGATAGGCGGGGGGATTCCCGCCGCGAACGTCTCCGCCGCGGTCGCCAGCCCCAGGAGGACGGCGACCACCGCGAATCGAAGGATGCCCCTCTCGCGCTTCACGCACCCCCGTCCGCGCGGGCGGCGGTCACCCCGTGCCTCGCGAGGTCGACCGGATCGCCCCCCCGTCTCCGAGTCGAGGACTGTGCTTGCACGACTGCCGGCACCGAAGGTCGTCCGCCCTCCTCCTTTCGAAGGGGATACGGCTGTGTCCGGTACTTAGTGGTTTCCTCGAACACCGAGGGGGCGGTCGTTCCGGGCGGCGCCGGTCCAATGCGCGATCTCTCGCGTCAGTCATGACGGCAGATTCTTCACCCCGACGAGCGCTGGCGGAAGACCGATGGCGTACACCGCACGCGAGTTGGGACCAGAGACGCTCGGCGACTTCGAGCAACTCGCTGCCAAACAGGGGTCGTGCTGGTGCATGTACTACCAGCGGGAAACCCCGCTTCCCAAGGGGAGAACGTCCGCGGAGCAACGAGCGATCAATCGGCGGGACAAGCGGAAGCTCGTCCGCGACGGGCTCTCCCACGCGATCCTCGTGTACGAGGGGAACACGCCCATCGGATGGTGCCAGTACGGTCGTCGCGAGGAGCTTCCGCGGATCGATGCGCGGCGGACGTATCGCACGGTGCGTGCTCCGGCGGGCGATTCGAATCTTTGGCGGATCACGTGCTTCTTCGTGGACCGAGCCTACCGGGGGAAGGGAGCGGCCGCGTTCGCGCTGAAGGCGGCCCTCGCGTCGATCCGGAGGCAGGGAGGCGGCGTCGTCGAAGCGTATCCGGTCGTGGACAAGATGGCGGCCGTGGCGGAGTGGCGGTGGTTCGGGACGCCCGGCATGTTCCGCCGCGAGGGGTTCCGCACGGTCGCCCCGCTCGGGACGAGCGGGGTCCTCATGCGGAAGACGATTCGCGCGTGACCGCGTCGGGGGGCTTCCCAGGTCGCACCGCCGAGTTCGGCCGCATGAAGGACCATGCGCAGCCTTAACCGAGACCGGTGCGTTGCGGTTCGACGGAGCAGGAGATTATGGCAGCGAAGAGAGCGAAGGGGAGGACGGCGAAACCGAGAGCGTCGACGGCGACCCGGGAGGTCCGCACGGGGTTCATCTCGCACACGGAGTTCGCGAGCCGCGATCCGAACGCCACGAAGGCGTGGTGCCAGACGGTCCTCGGATGGAAGTTCGGGGACTCGATGCCCACCGCGGCGGGGCCCTACCACCTGTGGAGCTTCGGCAACAACACTGGCGGCGGGATCCGGTCGAACAACCCGCCGGAGATGCCGGGGACCGTCCCCTACTGCGAGGTGCCCGACGTCAAGGCCGCGTACGCGCGCGCGGTCACCGCCGGGGCGAAGGGGATGCTGCCCCCGGACGAGATGCCCGGCGGGAACCGCTGGATCGCGATCGTCGAGGCGCCCGGCGGCGTGCCCATCGGATTCTTTGGTCCGAAGTAGGGACCGCGCGGTCCGACCTCCGTCAGGCTCAAGCGAACCGGTGCGTCCCTCCCACGGAGCCCATGGACGTCGGCAAGACCCTCGAGGTCTCCACCGCCAAGGCGTGGCGGGCGTGGCTGCGGAGGAACCACCGCCGCGAGAAGGGGATCTGGCTCGTCAACCATCGCAAGGGAATCCGGCACGCGCGGCATCGCCGACAACGACGCCGTCGACGAGGCGCTGTGCTTCGGCTGGATCGACAGCCTCGTGAAGCCCGTCGACGGCGAGCGGCGGGCACAGCGGTTCACGCCGCGCCGCCCCAGCGCCCCGGTCTCCCCGCTCAACCTCGCGCGCATCCGTCGCCTCATGCAGGAGGGCCGGATGACGAAGGCGGGCCTCGATGCGATCGGCGGCGCACCGCCCGCGCCCCGCGTGCGCCTTGCGCGCGACGTACGGGCCGGGTTGGCGGCGGACCGGGAGACCTGGAGGAACTACCGCCGAATGCCCCTCGCGTACCGAGCAATCCGCATCGGCTGGATCGAGGGCGCGCGCGCCCGCCCCGACGTGTTCCGCACGCGGCTCGATTACTTTCTCGCGATGACGCGGAAGAACCGGCAGTTCGGCATGGTCCGTCGATGACCCCCCATGCGTCGCGCGAACGTAACCCTTATCGCTCCCTCCGGTGTCATCGGCCGCATGGAGAAAGGCACCGTTCGGATCGGGTCCGTCGTGATCGACGTCGACGACTTCTCTCGGATGATGGCGTTCTGGCAAGAGGCGCTCCGCTACGTGCCGGGGAGGCCGCCCGCTCCCGGAGACCCGTTCGTCATCTTGAAGGACCCGGCAGGAAAGGGGCCCAACGTCTCAATCGACGGGATGCCGCCCGAACGGGGCCGATTGCATCTCGACCTTTACACGGACGATCAGGAAGGGGAGGTCGAACGCTTGTTGCTCTTGGGCGCCACCCGCTACCGCCCCCGGGAGCCCGGGGAGGACTTCGTCGTCCTCGCGGACCCCGAGGGCAACCTCTTCTGCGTGGTGGACGCCCGCGTTCCCTGAACCGGGACACCGCGACCGCCCCCGCCTCCCTCGCGGAGCTGGAGAAACGTTCCCGCGGACATCGTCCTTCCGGGCCACGGGGATCCGTGGATCAAAGAGGCGACGGCGGCGGTCTCATTCGCGAGACAGGCCGGCCCATCGTAGGACCCGAACCCCGAGGAACATACTGTACGGACGTCTCCATGCGGAGCCTTCATTCCCGTCACGGCGAAACCATGGACCGGAGGCGGCGGAATGAATCGACGGAAGGTGCTCGTGGCGTATGCGACGAGGAACGGCTCCACGGCGGGGATCGCAGGGGCGCTCGGGGACGAGCTGCGGACGATGGAACTCGACGTGGACGTTCGTCCGGTCAGAGAGGTTCCCGACGTCCGGCCGTACGGGGCCGTGATCCTCGGGAGCGCGATCTACTGGCTGCACTGGCGCAAGGAGGCCCTGCGGTTCGGGCGCCGGCACGCGGAGGATCTCCGAGGAAGAGCCGTCTGGCTCTTCGGGAGCGGCCCCCTAGATCGGTCCGCGGAGCGAAAGGACATCCCGGCCGTGAGAGGCGCCGCCAGACTGGCCGCCCTCCTGCGCGCGCGTGGCCACGTCACCTTCGGCGGTCGGCTCGCGGAGGACGGGAACGGCATGATGGCCGCGATGGCGAGGGGCAACGTGAAGCAGGGGAACGAGACCGACTTCCGGAACTTCGAGCAGATCCGGAACTGGGCGCGACGGATCGGGGTCGAGATCAAGGGCCTGCCGGCGTGATCGGGCCCGCGCGGCCCTACGGAACGTGCCCGAGGCGCCACCCCAGTCCTCGGGAGCGACGTCAGCGATCGATTCGGAGAACGTCCAGACGTGGCCGCCGGGGTCTTCGACCGTGTACTGCCGCCCCCCGTACGGGATAGCCGGATCCTAGAGAATCGTGAAGAGCTCCTTGCGAGCCCGGGCCACGACCTCGGGCTTGACGCGCCCGAGGGTTCGAACGGACAGGGACTGGAGGAGGGTTGCGATCTTCCCGACCTTGATTCGGCTGGGAGCAGGCAGCCTGCCCTTGGCCATGTCCTGGTTGTCAATAAGGACGGAGTGGGAAGCGTTCGCAAGGTTCGACGTGATCCCGCAGACGATGAAATCGTTCGACTGGGCGTTGAAATCCCGGCTGGAGAGGACGAGGACGGGTCGCCGTTTGGCGGTGGTCAGATTGGTGAAGGGAAAGGGGACGAGGACGATGTCTCCCGGCTCATACGTCATCCCACACCTCGTCCGGCCGGTTCTGCCAAAGTTCCCGGAAGGTCGCCTCGGCGTGCTTCGTAAGGTCGGAGAAGTCATCGACGAGGATATCCCCCACCCGCTCGGCCTTCGTCACAAGCAGGCGCCCCTTGTCCTCCATCAGGAGGAGCGTGGAGCCCTTCCGCAACCCGAGGCTCCTCCGAATCTTCGCCGGGATTGCGATCTGTCCCTTCTCCGAGACGCGGACGGTCCGAACGTTCATGCCAGGAGTAAGATATTTCGTACTATTTGGTGCTTTTGGTATAACGTGCGGAATGGCTTGCGCACCAGCTCCCTTTCCCAGAATTGCCGCCGAGCCCCCAGTCGGGCGATCCCTGCTGTGAGCTCCCCGAAGAGGTCCACGGATGGCGAATCGCGGGGAAAGACTTATCTCATGACATGTCATTACACTGTATGTGGCTTCCAGGAATCTGCAGGTTCGACTCGAGGAGGAGGACCTCTTGCAGATGGACGAGCTCGCCGAGGAGACGAACCTCGTGCGTTCCGAGGTCGCCCGCCAGGCCCTTCGGACGGGGATGAAGCGCCTCCGGCTCGAAAGGGCGTTGATGAAGCACCTTAACCACGAGTTCACGCTCGCACGGGCCGCCGAGTACGCCGGCGTCGGCATCTTCGAGATGAGCCAGGTGGCGGCGGAGCGGGGCATCCCGTACTTCCGTTATCCGGCCCACGAGCTCGAGCGTGACGCCGCCGTCGCGCGGAAGATCCTGAAACGGCGGTGACCGGTGTCCGTCTGGGCGGACGCGTCCGTCCTGATCGCGCTGGACGCGATCGGCGAAGTCGAGTTCCACCGTCGCGCGCTGGGCAAGGTGTCCATCACACGACAGGTCGCGGAGGAGGTCCTGACCGACCGGGCCTCCGAGGCGCTTCGCCGCGCAGTCGGGACCTGGCTCCAGGTCGTCCCCGTCCGGGGCGATGTCCGGAGGTTCCGTCGCCTCGGGCTGGGCCACGGAGAGGCCTCCATGTTTCTTACCCCACGGGGAGACACGCTAATCCTCGACGACCAGGCCGCCCGCAGGCTCGCGGAGGCGGAGGGCCGTTCCTACACGGGTCTTCTCGGCGTCCTGCTCGAAGCGGCCCGGACGGGGGTGATCCCCCGCGCTCAGGCCCGATCCATGCTGGCACGACTCGCCCGCGTCCGGTTCCGGATGGCGTCGGACCTGTACGAACGCCTCCGCGAGGAGTTCGGAGAGGACCCGGGAAAGGGACCGCCGCGGTGACGGCCCGTCGACGACCACGATGGACCTCAACCACGCAGGCGTCGCCTCAGTGGGACGAGCTTCGCTTTTCGAACTCTCCTCGGCGGTGGGCACGCTGCCCTTCGCTCCTATCCCCTTTGGCGGCGGATCGCGCGAATCTGCCGGCAATCGACGGAGAGAGCAGTGGTTCGAATTCGCGCCTCTGTCATCAGAATCGAGCATTCCCTACTCGCCCACACCTCTCCGGCTGCGCCGCCTTCGCTCAGGTCGTTGCGGGCCTCCGCCGCGACACTCGCGATGGTGCGGCGAGGGGCGGCCCCAGCGTGCCCCGCGACATAGTCGAAGGTCGTACATGCACAGCGAGGGAGCATAAGCCTCAAGCCCATCCGCTCACATGGTGCCCCCGGTGCAACCGCTGCTCGACGTCGCGCGCACATTCCTACAGACCGCCCGGGAGGAGATCGAACACGGATTCCGGGCGAACGAATACGTCAAGGTCCGCGACGGCGCGGAGAAGGCGTGGAACGCGGTCGTCCAGGCGACGGACCACGTCATGCGCGTTCGAGGACGGACACCGCTCCCGGGCCGGGACTCCCATCGGGACCGACGGGAGTTCCTCGAGGGGATCGGCCGAAGCGATCTCGCGCGCGATTTCACGTACTTCGCCGAGCGGCTGCACGGGGACGTCTTCTACACGGGCGCTTCGGTGACACCGGAGACGGCGAGGCGGTACCTGGACGAGGTCGAGGAATACGTCCGCAGGGTCTCGACCCTGTAAGGGAGAATCGCTTCCCTCGTCTGCGCCGATCGGCACATGGGGCGGCTCGGAGGGCCTCGTCGACGTTTGCAGTTGCTGAGCGTCGCCTCGGAACGGGGCGCTCTAGTGATTTCCGCGGAGGCACGAGGAATGGCTCGCAGCGCGGGACGTCTGGCGGTGGTCACGCGAAATCGGGCTCGCGGACCGGTCGGACGACACCGCCAAGAGGCCTCAATCCGTCCAAGTAAACGGCCCGGAAGTCGTAGGAGGGAGTGCACACGTCCATTCCCCACACCACCCAAGTCGTGAGGTCTACGGAGCCCGTGGTGTGTGGAGGAATGCCGCGCAACACGCGGGGGGGTCAGGGGTCCGGTAAGCGAGGATCTTCGGCGTCGATGAACTAGCCCCTCATCCGCAGGCTGCGACGCCGCGGAAAAACGCGAAGTTCTCGTAGCGTCGTGGCCGCATGAAAACTCGCCTTCATCTTGGAGGTCGGGGGAAACGACAGGCGGTCTACCGACCGTCCCCGCGCCCGCCAACCGCGCCCCAGGAATGCGCGGCCTCCCGTCGCCCGAGCGCCGCCTCGAGAAGTAGTGCGCGCGCGGAGTCTTCCCCCCGGCGGAACGCCTTCCAGTGCCATCCCACTGTCCGAACGTCGCCCATCGTGTCCGAAACGACGAGGAGGCCGGCGACCCGGACCGAGCGGACACGCGCGACGGCGAAGAGGGCTGAAATCTCCATGTCCACGCCGAGGATTCCGCCGGCGCGATAGCGGCGAACTTTTGCGGCAGATTCGCGATAGGGGGCGTCCGTCGTCCACACTCGGCCGCGACGAACGGCGATCCCGGTCCGCGCTGCCGCGGCCGCCAGCACTCGAGTCAGGGCCGGGTCTGCCGCGTGCTCCGGCCCTCGGCGCGTGTAGAGCCGGGAGGTCCCCTCCTCGGACACGGCCGCGTCCACGAGCACGACGTCGCCGATTCTCAGGTCCTCCTGGATTCCCCCGCAGGCGCCAAGGAACCAGAAGTCCCGGTGACCGGCGCGGATCGCATGCTCGAACGCGAGCACCGAGGACGGCGCCCCGATACCCGGGTTCAGGAGAGCGACGGGGCGTCCGCGCAAGGGACCCCGGCGCACGTTCAAGAGCGGAGGATCCGAACTCCCGAGGCGTCGGGACATCAGTCCGCGGCTGCGGGTCAGGAAGATCACGAACATCGGAACGTTCCGGTTCCGCGATGTTCGTCCGTGTTTCACGTGCTCGGCCGGGTTTGCGGGTCGAACCACGTCCCGCCATCCGATTAATGCTCTTAAACATCGATCTCGACTTCCAGAGGTAGACGCAAGACTGTCGCGGTGTGGCCGACCCCCCTGCGACAAGATATAAGGTCGGGGCTGCCCTCGCTTCGACAACGAGCGGAGCGTGGAACGTGATCGAGGCGGTGAATCTTGCGGACCGGTTCGGCCGATTTCGGGACTACTGGAGCCCCAAGATCGTGGGCGAGGTCAACGATTCCTTCGTGAAGATCGTGAAGGTCCGGGGGGAGTTCGTCTGGCACCACCACGAGGCCGAGGATGAGCTATTCCTGGTCGTCAAGGGGAATCTGACGATTCGCCTGCGGGACCGGGAGATCCGGCTGAACGAGGGCGAGTTTGTCGTCATTCCCCGGGGGGTCGAACACCGGCCCGAGGCGCGCGAGGAGGCCCATGTCGTGCTGCTTGAGCCCAAGTCAACCTTGAATACGGGAAACGTGCGGGACGAACGGACAGTCGCCGAACCGGAGCGTCTGTGAGGGCGCTCCGGATGCGGTTCTCTGAGGAACCGCCATTGGGAACATGTTCTAGTCACAACCTTAAGCCGGAAAGCAGTCCCACGACTCCGGGGGAAGAACGGTATGGGAAGGCGGGAACCAACGATTAATCGCCAGAGGCTAGAGTGGCTTGGCCGCGCAATCCACGCCTTGAACGAGAACCCCGATGTGCACGACCGCTTGACGAAGGCCTTCGGGAACGACGACCCTAAGACGTTCGCGAAGGTTGTTGCGGCGCATTGGCGCAAGTATGGCATCCAGCCTCCGGCGGACAAGTGCGATCCGTATGTCACAGTGTACATTCTCACGCTGAGCCAACCCGAACCGGAGCGACGCTGCCATTGGCTCTACAGCATCTCCCCGTCCACCCCTAACCCGACCCCGAAACCCGGCGGTCCCTCCTTTCCGCCCGCCTCGCACTGCCCCCTCCCGGACCCGTTGCCCCCGGAACCTCCCCAAAACGATGAGGTCTGCCTTCAACACTGGATCTCTAGGAGGCTTGTCGAGTGCAAGTGGTATGGCCTGAAGATCGAATACGACCTGAAGAGAATCAAGAAGTTCGCGGCCGGCGTCTGTCCAGCAGGGACGTATTAGGCGGTGATGGATCGGGTTGTTGACCGTTCGGTCAGTGAGCGAAGCAGCAGATCTTGATGACGGCGGTCTCGCCCCTCCCGCGTAACTCATCTTGGTCAATGACGATAGCCTTTAAGATGACCAGCGTATGACAAAGCGTGGGGCACAGATGAGAGACGGAAACGTACTGGAGTGGCTGTACAGCCAGAAACCCTCAGTGATGAGGGGCACGTGGATTTTCGCCTGCAAGATGAAGATTGTCGGCAAGATCGACACTCTTGCAGGAGAACGGAAGGAGGCGCACCTCCCCCATGACAGCGTGCCGTTCGTAATGCGGCTCCCTGTTGACGAAAGCCTCGCCGCCTAGGGGGGATGGTCCGTGGCAGAGCATCTCGTCTTCAGGTTCACGGAACTCCGCATCGATCAGTTCAGTACCCAGCGCCCGTTGCTTGACGTAAAGCTTTCAGGCCCGTTGGATGCCGTTACCATCAAGATGCTTGTCGATTCTGGCTCGGACGTTTCCATGATCCAGCGTGAGCTCGCCGAGCATCTCGGGCTGCCGATGGAGAACGCGGAGCGCACGAGGGGCACCGCTGGTGGCTTGGAGGCCTTTCGCACCCAAGTCCAAGCAGAGATCTTCCACGGCAAGGAGCTTCTACCGCCGCTCGACCTCCCCGTTCAAGTCCCGGCGGAGCGCGGTCTGCCGCCAATCGCGCTTTTGGGCCGTGAGGTCTTCTTTTACCGGTACGACATCTCGTTTCGTATGGACCACGCGCCTGCCGAAGGGACGTTCGTTCTGTCCCCGGTCACCGGTAGGCGGGACGCAGGGGACGACAAGTGACGGACCAGTCCTCACGCGGAGTTGTCCACCGAGGTTGTGTGTTCGCGACCCGTGCACGCTGGATGAATCCTCCATGGGAACCCTAGGACGGATTCTCTTCATGTGCTCTGATTAATCAATAAGAGTGACGGCCCGTCCGCGACTCGCCATCGGAATGATCGGAGGGTGCCAAAGGCGGTTCGGACGCATCGAAGGTGTGCGTTCAACGCCTCGTCGGCATTCTCGGGAGGATCTGGGCGGCGATGGCTTTAAGCTGCTATATCGGTTTATCACAAGGTACAACCATGATGACCCTTTCCAAAAGTGAACATAGGAAGAGCCTCTCCGCGAGGGAGAGCAGAATTCTCTCCGACCTGTCATTCCGGGGGAAGGCCATCTTCGCCCCGGCAGACCTGGAGACGTATGGGATAGACGCCAAGAGGTTCCTCCGTGGGCTCCGGCGGAAGGGCTGGATCGCCTGGATCAAGCGGGGCCTGTACGTGATCGCACCGTTGGAGGCTGGCGCGGAAGGCGCGAGGAAGCACACCGTCCACGGTTTCGTGCTCGCGTCGCACATTGTCAGCCCGAGCTACGTCGGATACTGGAGCGCGCTCAACCATCACGGGATGTCGGAGGCGACGCCTCCCGCCGTCTACGTCGCGACGAGGGCCCCCGTTGCCAGCAGGACGATCTTCGACATCCCCTTCGTCTTCGTCACCTTGCGGCCGTGGAAGATGTTCGGGACCGCGAAGGTCATGATCGAGGGCGAGGGCGTGGCCATCTCCGACCCCGAGAAGACGCTCGTCGATTGCCTGGACCATCCGGAGCATGCCGGCGGGATCCTTCCCCTGGCGGAGGTCCTGAGGGAGGAAATCGGCCGCATCGACTTCGACCGGATCATGCGCTACGCCCAGAGGATGCGGAACACGACGATCCTGAAGCGCCTGGGATATCTGCTGGAGGCTCAGGGCCGGGGCGACGAAGCCCGGCGGATCGGGCGTCACCGGCTCGGGGAGGGCTACTCCAAGCTGGACCCGAAACTCCCCGCCATGGGGCCGACGAACGATCGCTGGAAGCTCCGGGTCAATGCAGGCGTAGGACGGGAGGTGTGAGGGCTTGCTCCGGGCAGCCGAGCTGAGGGCGACCGCCCGCGAGCTCGGATTCCCGGTCGACCTCATCGAAAAGGACTACGCGCTGGGGTGGGTCCTCGCGGGCGTCGTGCGATCGAGTGCGGGCTCGCGGCTCGTCTTCAAGGGGGGTTCCGCTCTCTCCAAGATCTACTTCCCCGGCTCGTGGCGGCTCTCGGAGGACCTGGACTTCACGCTGCGTCGAGCGCCCGACCTCGACGCGATCGTCTCGGTCCTCGTCTCGGAACTACCGTCGTTGGTGGGAGAGGCGTCCGGCGGTCTCTCCGTGACGGTCCGGGACGACCCGCACGTGGCGGGCAACGAGTACCTCCAGGTCAAGGTCCGCTTCCAGGGGGCGATCGGATCCGGGACAGTCAAGCTGGAGGCGTCGAGGGAGAGTCCCGTCGGCCCGGCCTCGATCCGCTCGTTGCCCGGCACCTACAGGGACTATCCGGCCCTGAGGGTGAGCGTCTATGCCATCGAGAACATCGTCGCGGAGAAGCTCAGGGCGATGGCCGAGCGGAGGCGGGTGAGGGACTACTATGACGTGTGGAAGCTGGCGCGGGTTCGCAAGATCGATTGGAGCGCGGTCCGCGGGCTGTTCCCCAAGAAGTGCGCGTTCAGGGGATCGAGGTGAGGACGATGAACGACTTGGCGCCGAAGGGGCTGGAGAGGACGCTGGCGCCATATCTCGAGCGGGGGCTCACGAGGCTGACCAAGGAGCCGCTGCCTCCCCTGAGGACCTGGCTGGGGGAGCTGAGGGACGTGGTGTCACGAGAGATGAGGCTGTAGGCCGGATCCGTGAACCGTGCAGCGAGGGATTGCCCGGGGACCGATTCCCTGCGGCGGCGACGCCGGAAGGACCCCTCTGGAGGTGGCGCAATACGCACTAAGGGGCTCTTCGGTGCCCCGCTTTCCCCTTCTGCTCCCGCCCCTTTGGGAGCGGATCGCTCAAACCCGCCGGCGAACGACGACGGGGAGTGATCCGCGTTCGACTTTGCTTTTTGTCATCGGAATCGAGCGTTCCCTACTCGCCGACGCCCTTCCTTCCGCGCGGGCTGTGCCTGGTTCTGGAACGCGTACGCGCCAGGCGATGGCCGTTCCCTCACGCTGGAACGGGGATGCCCTCGCGAAGCGCCTCGCGGACGATGCTCGGGCGCTTGGAGAGCTCGGCGAATTCCTCGGGAGTGTAGCAAAGGAAGTCGACTGGCATCCCAAGGTCCCAGGCCAGGTGCAACGGAGCCGCCCTGTCAATTGGGTTCTTGCGGCGGAACCGATGACCGACCACGATAAGGTCAACATCGCTGTCTGGACGCGCTCGCCCTCTCGCGCGAGACCCAAACAGGATCATCGTCTCGATGCCGAATCGCTGGGCGACCTTCCTCCTGAATCGCCTGAGATCACGAATCAGGGAATCTGGCGGCGAACCCATCGCAGGATCCTCCTCCCGGCGTCTACGTACGCCTCCGCGCGCGATCTTGTGATGCGCGGTCCCTGGACATCTGGGTAGCGAGCCGCGACATAGGCGGGCGTCAATCCAGCGCACAGCTTGACGATTCGTGGCGGCGCGCCCACGCGCTGCGCCAGATTCGGAAGGTCATGCGTCCTCGTGAACTTCCCCACCGAGTGAACTTGGAGGGCCTTGAGGGCAAACTCGGCGGTCTGCTGTGCGTGGAATGCGGCCATGTCCCCGAGCCCGCTGTCCAGCATGGCGGTCGATGCTCGGAGGTTGCGGCGAGCCCGTCTCAGCCATTCCTCTGCGCTGGCTGCGGCGCCAACGGAAACCACGGTCTCCAGAGGCGCCAACATCTACTTAGCCCCTTGGGACAAGGAGGACGAATCTGCCGCCGACTCGCCTGCGACCCTGGTCCGCGTTGAAACCTCGCGACAATCAGGGTGCCCCTTCCTCCGGAGGCGGATGGCGGTCTTCGCGCACTGAACGGAGTGCGATTTGTGGACAATGCCTCCGGGCGAATCAATCTGGTCAGAAGGCTCGGAGATCGGAGCCTCCTCGGGAACGAGCGGGAGTTGACCCGGCATCGGGCTCTGTTCTCCCTACTCGCCCACGCCCTTCCTGCCCCGCCGCCGTCGCTCGGCGTCCCTCTTCGAGATGCCGGCCAAGTACTCGGTCGTCGACATTCCGTCCGCAAGGTCTGGCGGCAGCGAGGCGATGGCCGCGTCGAGTTCGCGGCGGCGTTCCACCCGCTCGCGCTCGAACTCCTCGTCCTGCGCCTGGAGGTCGTTCGCCCTCCGTTTGGCGGCGCGGTACGCCTCGACCTTCCGCTCGAGGTCCCGGACCATGTCGTCGACGGGGACGCCCTGCCGACGCAATTCCTCCGCGTGGTCCCGGAGCGCCTGGATCACGGCGCGAATGTCCGCGAGGTCGTCGTCGGATTCCGCGTCGGCCATCCAGGATCGATGGGTCCGCCGTGGCTTAACCCTTGGCGGGGGTCCGCCGGCGCAGGCCCGCATGCCGTGGGTCGACGCCGCCAACGACCGGTTCCATCGGACGCCGCCAACCTGGGCTGCTTCGAATCCCATCACCGCCAGAATCCGTTTCGATTTCAGAGAAGTCCGTCGCGCTTGCAGTGGGCTCGCCGACAGTCCACGAACCTGGTCACGTTGGAGGGGTCCGCTTGCGCACGCGGCGCGCGAGAATCGCGACGCCCGCGACAAGAATCGCCACGTCCACGGCAGTGCCCAGGCCCAGGATCGGTGGGATGGAGAGCCAGCCCGTGAGGAGGGACACGATGCCCGTCGACGCCTCGATGACGATGAACGGTAGGGCCGCGAGGACGAATGCCCGCACGCGGGGCCGCGACCCCACATTCGCGGGGACACGCCGTGCGGACTGGATCCCAACGAGCACGAGGATCGCCGAGAACGCCGCCGCGACGGGGGGTTTCCAGTTCGGTTCCGGGACCGGCAGCGGTGCGCCCTCGATCGTCACGGACAGCGCAAGCTCCGCCTCCGTGTTGTTCAGGTTGTCCACGGAACGGAATCCGATCGTGTGGACACCGGGGGCGAAGGTGAGCGGTGCGGCGTACGCCATCCACGCACCCCTGTCCACGAGGACCTCCGTGCGGGAGACGCCGCTGCCCCCGTCCGTGGCGGTGAAGCCGAACGTCGTGCCCGCGGGATAGGCACCGTCCCCGCGGGAGGGCGTCGTCGTGGGCGGCGTGTTGTCGAGCACGAGCTCGAGGTCCCGGCCGAAGGCATTTCCGAGTAGGTCCGTCGCCCGGGCCTGAACCGCCCTCGCCCCGTCGGGCCCATCGAGGACGAACGCGCCCGCGTACGGGGTCCAGGAACCCGTGAGGCGGTACTCCAGGGAGGCGACGCCCACGGGGACGGGTCCGCCGTCCGTGGCGGCGATCGACAGGGGCGTGGCGGAGGTCACGTACGTCTCCGTGCCGTCGTATCGCGGCGTCCCGAGATCCAGTTCCAGCGAGGGGGACGTGTCGTCGACGACGAACGTCGCGGCGAGGGTCGTCTCCACGTTGCCGAGGAGGTCCCCGGAGCGGTATTCGACGAGGTGCGTCCCCTCGCCCGCGAGGACAAAAGGCGCCGCGTGTGGGATCCACGATCCCGTGTCCACCCGGCACTCGATGAATGCGATTCCGACGGGGTTCACGCCTCCATCCACCGCCGAGAGGGAGACGGGCGTGGACGAGGTGACGAACGTCTGCGCGGACATGTGCTTCGGCTCGCCCACGGCGAGGGTCGTGGCCGGCGGCGTGTCGTCGACGAGGACCGTCGCGCTCTGGTCCGACTCCAGGTTCCCCAGGGCGTCGAGGGAGCGGTACGCGACGCCGTGAAGGCCGTCCCCGGCAAGGGAGAACGACGATGTGTATGGGGTCCACGGGCCGCCGTCGATGCGGTATTCGGAGAGAGCGACGCCCACAGGGGTCACGCCGCCGTCGCTCGCGGTGAGCGTGAGGGGCGTGGCGGAGGTCACGTACGTGCCGCCCACCAGATACTTCGGGTCGCCGATCGCCAGGGTGGTCGTCGGGGGCGTGTCGTCGACGCGCACGGTTGCAGACTGGGTCGCCTCGACATTTCCGGCGTAATCCTCGCTGGACCACTCGAGGAAGCGCTCGCCCTCGCCGGTCAGCCGGAACGGGCCCGTCGCCGCATGGTCCTCCCACGACCCGTTATCCACGCGGTACATCGTCCGACGGATGCCGGTACCGCTTTGGTCGAGGACAGAGAATGAGAAGTCCGTGGCGGACGTCACGTACACGGCTGTGCTCGTGGTGCTCGGCGTCCCCACCACGAGGTCTGTCACGGGGCCGGCGACGACGTCGACCGTCCATGTGTAGGCGTTGTTCCCCTCGTCCCACTCGGCGAGGTCGTCCTCGTGGTCCACGTCCGCGACGATCGCGTACGTTCCGGGGATGGCGGGGGAGCGCCACGTCCCGACGAACAGGGACGAGCGATCCCCGGCGTCGAGCGGGGGAACGAAGAACGTCGCGAACGGCGTCCCGGGCGTGGATTCATTGAAGAACGCAAGGGTCGCGGTCCGGTTCGCGGCCGTTCCCCCCGCGTTGCGAACCTCGACGGAGAACTCCAAGGGCTGGGAGAGGCCGGAGACGAACGGTGAGGACGGCTGCGGATTCCATGGCGCGTAGTCCGGCGGCCCTAGGACGGTCACGCCGGCGCACGCCCCGTTGTTCGTCTCGTTTCCCTCCGGAATCGTTCCGTTCGCGTCCGCGTAGACGCACAGGGTCAGGGGACCCACGCGGTCCGCAGTCCACGCGGATGCGAGGGGAGTCGTGGCGCCTGCCGCCAGCGTTGCGACGTTCTGTGTGTCAAAGGCCTCGCTGATGCCCGGGAGGCGGTTCCCGTCCTCGTCCAGGAAGAACGTCACGGGGACCGCCCTCGCTTCCGAGCCGCCCAGGTTTCGCAGGGTGGCGGTGAGGTTCACTGCGCTGCCCACCGGTGCGCCTCCTGGGTTCGCGCTCACGTCCCCGGGCAGGAACGCGAGGTCCGGCCGGGGGAGGACGTTCGTGGCGATGCATCCTGCGTTGTTCCCTTCGTCCACTTCCACAATCGTGTCGTCCGGGTCTGCGACGACACACACCGTCGTCGCCCCCGCCGAGGAGGGAGTCCAAGGGAAGGAGACAGAGCGGTTTGTCAGGCTCGGGATGGACGGTACGCGTTGATCCCCGAGGGAGGGACCGCCGCGACCCCCGAGCGCGAGCCGGACCGGGACGTCCGTTGCCGATCCGCCCCCGAGGTTGCGCACGGTCCCGTTCACCCACGAAGGCGTCCCCTCCACGTGCGGGGATGGCGAGGGGACCACGTCGATCGAGCGGACCGCGAGGTCGGGGAGTGGCGAGAGGACTTGGATCGGGACCGCGTCGAAGCACACGTTGCCGACCGCGTCCGTCACCTCAAGGACCGCGTTGTACGTCCCCGGCATGCCGTACGTGTGCGCGGTGACATTGGGTCCCGCGGTGGTGGCCCCGTCGCCGAACCGCCACATGTACGCGTAGGGCGGGGCGCCTCCGGCCACCGTCGAGTTGAAGGCGACGGAGAGCGGCACGGCTCCCGTCGTCGGGGCGGCCATCACCGCGCACTGAAGGGGGGTGACGTCCATGCTCGTCATGTAGATGTCCTCCCACCCCGCGGGGTTGCGCGTGTCCGTCCACGCGATGCTGACCGAATTGTTCGACCCCGTCGGCCAGTACGAGGCGATGCCGGGGCGGCGATCCGTGTCGCTCACGGACGCCCACGCGTCCACGACGGACCGGGCGGTCGTCCAGTTCCCCGGATCGCCCCAGCTCGCCTCCGCGTACAGGACGTTGTTGTGGCGGGTCGCGTTCGAGTCGTCCCGCCAGTAGGCGACGTGCAGGTTGCTCGTCACCGGATCCACCCCGATTGCGGGGTACCCCTCGCGGGACGGCGTCGCGGAGAGGGTCCGGGCCACGGGCCACGTGGTCCCGCCGTCGAGGGAATAGGAATACATCAAGTCCTCATCGCCGCCCGGCCGCGTCGCGGTCCAGATGACGGCGACCGTCTCCCCCTTGTGGCTCGCCGCAATCACGAGGTCATGGTTGTCCGCGCTCCCCGAAGAGAGCCGGACGCCAGGCTCCCACGTCCACGCGCCGTCGTCGCCGCGCGCGTCGTTCCGCAGGTAATAGACGTCCCGGCGACCCGTCGTGTCCGATCGGAGGTAGGCGAGGTGGACCCGGTCCGACGCATCGAGGGCGATGGAGGGCATCGTGCTCGGCACGGGCCCTGTGGGCCCACTCAACCCCGCAACGACGAACGGCGTCGTCCAGTCGGGGAAGTTGCCCAGCGCGTCGCGGGACGCCCTCGTGAAGGCGATCACGCTTCCGCCCGATTCCTCCGTGTTGAACGCCACCGCGCCGAACTGCGGGACGCGGGGGGAATACACGACGGAGGGGTTCGTGGCGTTGCGTGGCCAAGACGGCCCGATCGGGGGCGACCCCCATGGGCCGTTGAGCCGCTCGTCGCCGAACGGATCCCAAACTTCGTAGATGTGGAGCTTGAAGTCCCCTGGGGACGGCATCGCGATCGTTTGATTGAGATACCGATAGCTACCCCCACCGCCCCCCGATCCATCCCACGTCCCACCAAACGTGCTCGACGAGCAGTAGAACAGCTGCAGGGCTGAGCTGGGCGACGACAAGCTCTTGAACACGAACAGGTAGGAAGGAGCGACGAAAAGCAGGAACGATAGCGTGTCTCGGTCGGACGGGCCGTACCAGTTCGAGCAGACCCGGCCGGTCGCGGAAGGGGTTTCGCCGGTCCGATCGTCCGCCCGAACGGGGGGGCTCGCCACAAGGACTGGGGACCCGACGAGGGCAAGGACCGCCAAGAGTCCAGCGATCCTCAGAAAGGACGGCCGCCCGAGGTCCATGATGCGCAGGCGGCTCGCGCCGTTTCGGTGTCGTTCCCCCGACATCCCCGCACCCGGCCGCCCAGATGGCGGCCGATACGAAAAGGGTTTCCCCGGCCCCCAGCGTCCCGCTATGCACACCATTGCCCCGAGTGTTCGGGCGGTACAAGGGGGTGATACAAGGGTGACACTCTCCGAGAAATCCATCTTCGGGTTCCTCGCAGTCCTCATCGAGCTCCTCCAGACGGAGCGAGCGGCGCTCGAGAAGGCGGGCTGGGACGTCGGCAAGATTGTCGGCGGGATCCAGGGCCTCCGCGACGCCGCGGTCGCGGCGAACGACTCCGAGGCTTCGTGAAAGGCATCCTTATATCTTGAGTGCTCGGTAGCCTGCTAATGGAGAGGGAGTGCGCACGGCGATATGGGGCTGCGAACTCAACCGGACGACGAGGGGGAGGACCCAAGCCGTTCTCCTGACGCTATCCGCGATTCTCCTGCTCAGCATCTCTGCGTTCGTTCGACCGCAGGACGTTCCTCGGCCTACCATGGCCCAAAGCGCGACTACACGGCTTGCGCCGCAATCCCGTCAGTCCCCTGGTGGCTACTTCACCGAGAACGACGGACAGGTCGCTGACGGAGTCCTCTACTATTCGAGGGGCAATCCCTCCGTGGCTTTCAGGAGCGACGGAGTCATGTTCGTTGTGAAGGAGAACGTGGTCGATCCGAAGGGGGATCCGGGAGACTCCTTCGACCGTGCTTTGCCCGGTAGCGTTCCCGTCAGGTCCTTGGCCTACCTGCTTCGTTTCGACGGCGCCAACAGGGTCACACCGATTGCCAGAGATCTACTCCCGTTCAAGAGCAATTTCCTCATCGGAAGTGATCCAAGCGCGTGGAGGACCGACGTTCCGAACTACGGAGAGGTCGTCTATCGGAACCTCTACGATGGGATCGACCTCGTCTACCGGGCAACGGAGAACGGCGTCAAGTACGAGTTCATCGTCCGCACGGTGGCCGACCCGGGGACCATCCGAATCAGCTACGAGGGAATCGAGTCGCTACAGAGGGAGGGGGGAGAACTGGTGGTCAGAACCGGGTTGGGGACGGTGCGAGATTCCGCCCCGTACTCGCATCAGGGAGGTGGACACGAGGTCAGCTGTCGGTTCGTTGTCCGCACCCGGTTCTCCTACGGATTTGACTGCGCAGGCTGGGATATGTCGAAGCCCTTGATCATCGACCCCCTCATCTACTCCACATTCCTCGGAGGAGGAGGTAGGGACCTAGACGCGTACATCGCCGTCGACTCGGCCCGTAACGCATTCGTGGCCGGGGTCACCTCGTCGATTGATTTCCCAACCACCCCTGGCTCGTTTGAGACGAATCTCAAGGGCAGTGACGTCTTCGTGACCAAGTTGAATGCGGCCGGGGACTCTCTCATCTATTCCACGCTGTTGGGCGGTAACCGAAGCGAGACCGCTGGCGGGATCGCCATAGATCTGGCTGGCAATGCATTCGTGACCGGAGGCACGAACTCAACGGACTTCCCCGTAACGGTCGGGGCTTTCGACGTCTCCTACAACGGCGGCGTTCGAGACGCTTTCGTGACGAAACTGAGCCCCGCGGGGGACGCACTCGTCTACTCCACGTTCCTCGGAGGATCGATGGATGATGCAGGGTATCCAATCGCCGTGGATTTGGCGGGCGATGCCTACGTCGCGGGGGTAACCCTCTCTGACGGCTTCCCCACCACCCCCGGCGCTTTCCGTACGATTCGCCATGCAGGCTTTGTGACCGAGGGCTTTGTGACGAAGCTGGACACTACAGGGAGGGCTCTTGTCTATTCCACGTTCCTCGGTGGGGCGCGTGACGATGTCGTTTTCTCCATGGCGGTGGACCCTTCGGGCGAAGCCTTCGTGGTCGGCGACACCGGTTCGACGGATTTTCCCGTGACTGCGCGCGCCTTCGCGAGAGTTCTCAGCGGGCGTGAAGATGCGTTCGTAGCCAGGCTGGACGCGGCCGGAAGCGCTCTCGTCTATGCCACGTATCTGGGGGGCAGTTCTGACGACAGCGGTCACTCAATCGCGGTCGACTCGCTCGGCTCCGCCTACGTGACGGGGTGGACGGAGTCGATTGACTTCCCGAGCACGCCGGGGGCGTACGACCCGACCCACAACGGCGGTGCCGGCATCCGAGACGCGTTCGTGACCAAGCTGGATGTCCTCGGGAGCACCCTCATGTACTCCACGTTTCTCGGGGGTGGCGACTTCGACGCCGGAGACTCGGTCGTGGTGGATTCGTTCGGCGACGCCTACATCGTTGGCAGCACATGGTCGGCGGACTTCCCCGTCACGGCGGGAGCCGTCGACACAACCTTCAACGGCGGCACAGACGCCGTCGTGACCAAGCTGGATGCGAGAGGAGCGACGCTCGTCTACTCCACCTTTCTTGGCGGCAGCAGCTATGACATCGGAAACTCCATCGCAAATGATTCTGTCGGGGGCCTCTACATCGCTGGTGATACCTTATCGCTCGATTTCCCCGTTACCCCCGGCGCCTACGACGTCGTCGGCAATGGGGACTGGGATGCGTTCGTGACAAGACTGGCCCCGGTCGCCTCGTTCGAACGGCCGGACCTCGCGGTCACTTCCGGAGACTTGTCGTTCGACCCGCCGGGGCCAGTGCCGGCCAACACGACTGTCACCGTCAACGCGACGATCCACAACACCGGCAATGCCAACGCCTCGCAGGTCGTGGTTCGATTCTACGATGGCCCGCCTCCGAGTTCCAGCCAAATCGGATCGGACCAGAGAATACCCTACATCGTGCGTGGCGGCGGCACAGGGTTCGTGTCCGTCGCGTGGCCCGCCGCACCGCTTGGACCTCACAGCATCTGTGTTTTCGCAGACCCGGACAACAGGATCCCCGAAAGCGACGAAACGAACAATGTGGCCTGTCGCGCGATTCAAGTCACGCCCGCACCGTCGCCGGACCTCGCGGTCACCACGGGGGACGTCCAGCTCGCGCCTGCCCCGCCCGTCGCGAACGGCACCGCCGTCCTCGTGAATGCGATCGTTCACAACGTGGGGGACGCGAGCTCCCCGGCGACCGCCGTCCGGTTCTACGACGGGATGCCGCCCGCGCCGCAGGTCGGGGCGGATCAGCCCCTGCCCCCGCTCGCGCCGGGCGGCACCGCCACCGTCTCCATCGTCTGGACCGCCACACCGCCCGGGTCCCACGACGTGTGCGTCGTCGTCGACCCGGACAATGTAGTCCCGGAGTCGAACGAGACGAACAACACGGCGTGCGTGACTGCCTCCGTGCTCCCGCCGGAGACGCGGCCCGACTACGTCCCCGTCTCCCCGCTGCCTGCGGCGACGACGCGCGCGGGCCTCTCCCTACCCATCGCCCTTTCGGTGGAGGTCTTCAACCAGGGGAACGCGACCGCGGGCGCGACCGCCACGCTCGCGTTCTTCAACGCGTCGACGCCCTCAATCCCCTTCGCCACGTCCCCGGTCCCGCCCCTCGCGCCCTCGGAGACCTCGGCGCGGTTCACCGCCACGTGGATGTCCCCCGCCACCCCCGGCACGCACGCCGTGACCGCCGACGTGGACTACGGGAACGACCTCCTCGAGTGGAACGAGACGAACGACCGGTACACGTGGATGATCGACGTCCTCGCTGGCCCGGTGACGAACCTCGTCGTCGGGCAACCGAACGTGACGGCCGCGGCCACGTACGTGACGTCCGCGACGCCCCTCTCATTCACGATCCAGGACCCGAGCGGCACGGGGATCCGGAATACGACGTACCGGATCGACGGCGAGCCGTGGGTCAACTACACCGCCACGGGGCCGTTCGCGCTGGCGGGGGAGGGCGCGCACCTCGTCGAGTGGTCGAGCGAGGACCTCGTCGGCAACGTAGAAGCAGTCGCGAACGCGACCCTGCTCGTGGACAACACGCCGCCCCTGACGACCGCAACGATTGGACCGCCCACGTACGCGGGTTCCGAGGCGTTCGTCACCTCCGCGTCGGCGATCACGCTCACGGCGACGGACGGGGGCGCCACGCCCGTCGGCGTCGCCTCTGCGGAGTACGCGGTCGACGGCGGCACGTGGACGCGGTACGCGAACGCCTTCACCCTCGCCGCCGAGGGGAGGCACCTCGTGGACTACCGCTCGACGGACCGACTGGGGAACGTGGAGGGCTCGCACACGTTCGCCGTCGTCGTGGACGATACGCCGCCCTCGATCACGAGGGACGTCGGGGCCCCGAGATATCAGAGCTCGGCGTTGTACGTGTCTCCCGCCTCTCCGATCGCCCTGAGCGCGACGGACGGGGGCACGATCCCCGTGGGCCTCGGCTCCCTCGAGCACCGGGTTGGCGGCGGCCCTTGGACCCCCGTCGCATCCCCCCTCACGCTCTCCGGCGAGGACGGACCCGTGACGATCGATTTCCGCGCCGCGGACCTCCTGGGGAACGCCGCGAACGGCAGCCTGGCGGTCGTCCTCGACGGCACGCCGCCGGCGACGACGATCGCGCCCGGGGCGGGGACGCACGTGGCGGGCACGACGTTCCTCTTGGCGGCGACGGACGCCGGGAGCGGCGTCGCCCGCACGGAGTACGCGGTCGACGGCGGCGCGTGGATCCCGTACGCGGGGCCCTTCACCGTCCCCGCAGGGGACCATGTGATCGCGTACCGCTCGACGGACCGCGTGGACAACCGCGAGGCGGACCGCGCGATCGCGGTCATGATCGGAGGACCGCCGCCCGCGGCCGCGAACTGGAAGCCGCTCGTGGCGGCGGCGTTCGCCGCCGTCATCGCGTTCGCGGGCGCGTGGGCCTCGAGGAAGCGTCCGTGGAAGGGCGCGCCGGGCCGGAGGGCGACGCTCGCCGCGTTCGCCGCCACGGCGCTCCCCTTCGTGGTCGCGGAAGCCGCGACGGGGGTCGTGTCCTTGCTCACGGGGCTCCTGTCGATCCCGCCGATTGTGGGGGCGGGAACCGCCGTGGACCTCGGCATCCTGGTGGGGGGCGTCATGCTATCCGTATACCGCGTACGAAAGTGGACGCCGCCGAAGTGAAGGAGTCACGGCGTTTTTCGTGGACGAGCGGCGAGCCGATGGTACACCCACGTCCGCCACGCGGACGCCGCCCGCGAGTCCCTCTACATCTACACGCCGCTCCGAAGAACGGCGAGGAGAACGGCGGCAAGCCCTGCGGCGCTCGTTAGGGTCTGCGCGGTGTGCGCATTGAGCAGGCTCCATCCCGCGAACTCGAAGAGGACCCCCTCCAGGACCGCGCCGAAGGCGAGGAGGGCGAAGCCCGCGGCCAACGTGAGGTACGTGCGCCGGTCCTCGCCCAACCGGAGGCCGAGCCGGAGGCACCAGAGGCCCGCAAGCCCGCCTGCCGCGACGACGCCGACCCGGATGGCCACGAGAACCGCGTGATCCATCAGCCTCCCTCCCACACGCTCCGCAGCGCCCATCGCCAGCGGAAGACGATCCACATGGCAAAGGCGGCCAGGAACGCGAAGTGGAAGAGCCCGTGCACGTCGGAGCTGAGATCGCGGAAGAGGGCGTTCGCCATCTCCGAAAGGATCCACGCGGCGACGAAGGCGGAGAAGACCAGACCGAAGTCCACACCGGGACGGCCCGCCCGCGGCCGCCGGGGGAGCCAGGCGACGAAGGCCACGAGGGCTCCCGCGAGACACGCGAGGGTGAGGACCCGGAGCGCCAGCTCGAGGGTCATGGATCCCGCCTCCGGCGGAGCGGCCAGTAGGTGAGCGCAAAAGCGAGGATGAGGACCGCCGAAGCTGCCTGGAAGCCAAGGACGGTGTCGTGGGGCAGGACGAGGGCCTCGGCGAGGTGGTACAACCCGTGGAGGAGGAGGGCGGCGGCGAGGAGGGCGGAAAGGCCGCCGAACGCGGGCTTCGATGTCCGCAGAACGACCGCGAAGTAGAGCGGCGGGACGGCAGCCACGGCGACGGCGACGAAGCTGAACAGGTCCCAGAGGCTCATCGCGCGAACCTCCTTGGGCGCAGGAGCGCCGCGATCCACCCGAGCCCTCCGAGTACGAAGAGGGATTCCAGGACGTGGACTGCGGCGAGGTCCCAGCCCAGGGACTCGAAGAGGACACCCTCGACCGTGGAGCCCACGGTCACAAGGCCGAAGCCAAGGCCCAGGTACAGCATCAGGCGCTGCCCCGTGCGTCGGAAGGCCAGGAGCGCCAGGGCCGTGATCGCGGAGCCGAGGACGAGGACCGCGATCTTCCCGGCCACGAGGACGAAGTGCTCCATCTCAGAGCTCCTCCGTGAACGAGTGGAAGAGGCGGAAGGCCTTCTGCACGGCGTCGACGTTCGGCGTGGCGGTGATCACGAGCGTCCCCGCCTCGAAGCGGACGTTCACCTCGCGGAACGTCGCCCCGTACATCTTGTAGCTCTTCCCGTCCGGGTTCAACACGGTCCGGGACACGACGAGGAGGCGGTCCTCCTCGAGCTCGTGCACGCGGCGATAGGCCGTGGTGGGGGGGATGTTCTCCTCGCGGATGAGGTCGAGGACCGAGCGCGGGCGGTAGGCCGTCGCGGCGAGGATGCGCGCGCTGTGTTCGTCCGCGAGGGCCCCCAAGAGCGCGCGCTGTAGAGCCGGGTTCTTGATAAGCATGGAGTCTCGTTTCCGGGTCTGGCAACCAGGGTTGGGAATCGTCCTCCGCCTTTTTAGGATTCGGGGGGAGTCGGAGCCCCGGTGAACCCATGGCCCAACCGTCCTCACCGAGTCGTGTGCCTGTAGTGCTGAGCGTCCTTGCCCTCGTGCTCGCCCTCGTGGCGGCGGGGCTGGCCTTCCGGCCGGCGCTGTCCGCCCCAGCCTCCGGGGACCGCACGATCAACGTGCTCGCCGTGGAGTACAAGGGGACCGCAGGCCCCGGCGAGAGGGTCCCCGAGGGTACGAAGGTGAACGCCTACTCCTGGGACCCCTCGACGATCATCGTGAACAAGGGGGACCATGTGATCCTGAAGATCTATGGCGTGAACGGTGGCTCTCACCCTTCGACGATCGAGGGATACTCCTCGCTCACCTACACCGTGAAGGACGTCAACGGGACGCAGGTCGAGAGCGGCACGGGGACGTTCCTCGTCTACCGCGGGCATACGACCGAGGTGCAGTTCACCGCGAGCATCGCGGGAACGTTCCGGATAGCGTGCGGCACGCACCAGCCGACGATGAACGGTATGCTCTACGTCCTCGGCTGAGTCGGACCGGCAGTTCTGGCATGGCCGATGAGAGTCTCGACCAGATCCGGAGCTGGGCCCGGCGGATCGGCTGGGAGATCGGAGCCGCCTCGGGAATGAGCGGGAGTTGACGCGGCGTCAGGCTCCGCCCTCCCTACTCGCCCACGCCCTTCCTGCCGCGCCGCCGTCGTTCGGCGTCCCGCTTCGAGATGCCGGCCAAGTACTCGGTCGTCGACATTCCGTCCGCGAGGTCGGGCGGCAACGAGGCGAAGGCCGCGCCTTGCGATCAGTTCAAGCCCAGTGGCCGGTCGGATCGCCGTGCCATGGTCATGTCCTCGCGCATGCGACAGTTCAATAGTGAAATCGCCGACCTAGCCGTAGGAGTGGCGGACGACGGCGACGATCCAGCTGGCGTTTATCACGAGTTTGCCTCAGTCATAGCGATGTTGTATCTGCTCCCGCTCATCTTCTCGGCGACTCGCGGATCCCTCGGCCCTTCGTGGCCGCTGACCACTCGCCCCATGCGAGAGCAGCAGGAGGAGTCCCTCCGCATGCCTTGCAGCCTGAGTCCCTTGCTTCGTCAGACCCAGCTCCCCAGGTCTCCCGAACGCTCGGGGTTCTATCTGTAAGAGCCCGTTCCTGCGTAGCAGCGCGAGGGCCCGTTCCACCGTGCTCCGGGAGACATCGGACCGGCGGCAAACCTGGGCAACCGTGACCACGCTGTGATCCTGGCCAAGTAACGTCAACACCCTCATGATGGAACGGATCCCGACCAAGTCGGCCCCAGCCACGCGCCCCTAGAGTGGAAGTGTCTCCAATAAGACTTCCTAGAACATGTTCCTCAATTTCTGACTTATATGGTTAAACCTTCGCCGGAAACCATATCTTCGGGCATGACATTCCAATCCACGGTGACCCGAATGGGAGGAAATGAGAAGGTGCTTGAGGATGACCACGGTGGCCTTCTTGATGATTGCTGTTCCCGCCATCGCGGAGCCCGCGCTCGCGCACAGCATGACATTCGGGAGCCAAATTTTCGGTACGATCTGCCTTGGGGGGTTTTCCACAACTACTTGGACCGTCTACAACAACGCTGGTCCGTTCGACAAGACTTGGAACATCAGGGCAAGGATCGGCCTGGAAAATGGCGACAACATACAGCTGGTGAGGTGGGATGTCTCTCTCATCGACGCGGCCATTTTCGCCGAGATCTCCAACTGGAGAGAGGCTGATTTCGACTGGGTTCAGACGGGCCAGTATGTGTACGCGAATACTCTGTCGGGTCATATCGGTGGCGGCGTGACCATGACCTGGTTCATTTACAACAACGACCCGAACGCTCAATGCTTCCTCGTGTTCGTTCAAAGTGCATATGAGTGAGGGAAGACCATGAGACCGAAAATCTTCAACAGGCGACTATTGGTGATGGGGGCGTCGGCAATTGCGGTTCTGGGCGCGCTGGCGGTTGTTGCCCTCTCATCGGGTGATGTCGAGAGGACAGATCCCGGCCCCGACCGGAGAACGATTGTGACCTACCGGGTAAGCGATGGTCAGGTGCTCACGGTCTTCGGCCTACCCCTGAACGAGGGGGGTTATCCGAACCCAGGAAGTGGCGAAGCGTTTCTCGACGTGAGCGGAGACCCGGATGTTCCGCTGTTATGGGTAGACGCTCGCGCTGGTCGAATGAACCTCTGGTACGTCATCGGCGGAGACCTCGTTCGGCGCTAGACGTCATTGCGAGGGCTTAGCCGGTCGGACGCTTCCGTGATGTGACGTGATCCGAGGCGTCGAACGGTTGGGTCGCTCGGCGCCAAGGCTGATCGGGGCCCCCCCGGGGATGAGCGGGAGATTGACGCGGCGTCAGGTTCCGCCCTCCCTACTCCCCGACGCCCTTCCGGCCGCGCCGCCGTCGCTCGATGTCCCTCTCCGCGATGCCGGCCAGGTATTCGGACGTGGACATCCCGTCCGCGAGGTTTGGCGGCAGCAACGCGACGAGCGCGTCGAGTTCCCGACGGTGGTCCGCGCGGACCCGCTCGGGCTCCTGCTCCTGCATCTGGAAG
>Ga0209521_10000422_pt1 | contig 32089 bp, 22 predicted proteins | sample Rifsed19ft4_FD_184016 | JGI IMG/M metagenome (GOLD analysis project Ga0209521, IMG submission 184016) | Soil microbial communities from Rifle, Colorado, USA - sediment 19ft 4 (version 2) | ecosystem: Environmental > Terrestrial > Deep subsurface > Rock core/Sediment | place: Rifle, Colorado...
TCAGCCCGTTGTCCGTGGACATCAGCCGCCTATTGTCCATGGACATCACCCCGTTGTAGGCATGGGTGGTCGTGCCGGACGCGCCGCCCTCCTGCTATCTTCTCCCCCCGTCCATCTCGTACCGAGGAGCCCCGCACCTATGCCCAAGGCCACCCACGCCGCGAAGGTCGTGGACCAGCTGTGCATCAACACCATCCGAACCCTCGCCATGGACGCGGTGCAGCAGGCGGACAGCGGGCACCCGGGCACCCCCATGGCCCTGGCGCCGCTGTGCTACCTGCTGTGGACCAAGCACCTGCGGCACAATCCGGCGAACCCGGGCTGGCCTGGCCGGGACCGGTTTGTGCTGTCGTGCGGTCACGCCTCGATGTTGCTCTACAGTCTGCTCCACCTCGCCGGGTACGACCTGCCGCTCGACGAGCTGATCAACTTCCGCCAGTGGGGAAGCCAGACGCCCGGGCATCCGGAGTTGGGGCTGGCCCCGGGCGTGGAGACCACCACCGGGCCGCTGGGCCAGGGCTTGGGCAACGCCGTGGGCATGGCGATCGCGCGCGCCCACCTCGCCGCCCATTTCAATCGCCCCGGTCACGAGATCATCAACCACCGGGTGTACTTCCTCGCCAGCGATGGCGATCTCATGGAGGGCGTCTCCCACGAGGCCGCGTCGCTGGCGGGGCACCTCCGGGTGCCCAACCTCATTGGTTTCTACGACGACAATCAGATCACCATTGACGGCCCCACGTCGTTGGCCTTCAGCGATGACAGCGCCAGGCGGTTCGCGGCCTACGGCTGGCACGTGCAGCGGGTCGAAGACGGGAACGACCTGGCGGGGCTCAACCGCGCCATTAGGAAGGCCCAGGCGGTGTCCGACCGTCCGGCCCTGATCGTGGTCCGAACCCACATCGCCTACGGCAGCCCCCACAAGCAGGACACTGCCGAGGCGCATGGGGCGCCCCTCGGTGCGGAAGAGGTGAAGCTCACCAAGCAGAACCTGGGTTGGCCCTACGAGGAGCCGTTTACGGTGCCGGAGGAGGCGCTGCGGCGGTGGCGCCGGTGCCTGCCGCGCGGCGCCGAGCTGGAGAGCGAGTGGCAGCGGAGGTTCGACGCCTATGCCAAAGCTCATCCGGAGCTGGCCCAGGAGCTGCGACGACGCCTCGAGGGTGAGCTCCCCGGTGATTGGGAAAGCGCGGTCCCGGATCTGTCAAAGGAAGCGGCCATGGCCACGCGGGCGGCGTCTGGCAAGACGATCAACGCCATCGCGCCCAAGCTGCCGGAGCTGGTGGGAGGATCCGCCGATCTCACGCCGTCCAACAACACGGCCGTGAAGGGCGCCGAGGATGTGGCCCCAGGCAACCTGGGCGGCCGGAACCTGCATTTTGGGGTCCGCGAGCACGGAATGGGCACGGTCCTGAATGGCATGGCGCTGCACGGGGGGATCATTCCCTACGGCGGCACCTTCCTGATCTTCTCGGACTATATGCGCCCGCCCATCCGGCTGGCCGCGATGATGGGCCTCAAGGTCATCTACGTGTTCACCCACGATTCCATCGGTCTGGGGGAGGACGGGCCGACGCACCAGCCTGTCGAGCAGTTGGCGGGCCTGCGAGCGGTCCCCAATCTGATCGTCATTCGGCCGGCGGACGCGGCCGAGACGGCCGAGGCGTGGCGCGTGGCTATCAAGCACCGCGGGGGGCCGGTGGCCTTGGCACTCACCCGCCAGAAGGTGGCCGCGCTCGATCGCACCAAGTTTGCGCCGGCCTCGGGGCTGGCGCAGGGTGGGTACGTGCTCGCCGAGGCGAGCGGCGGGCGCCCGCGAGCCATGGTGCTGTCGTCAGGCTCGGAAATCGAGATCGCCCTCAAGGCGCGCGAAGAGCTCGAGGATGACATGAAACCCCGGTTGGGGGCCCTGGACGACGCGGTCGCGCGTCGGCTGCGCCGGCTCGACGAGGAGCGCGTCGTCCAGCGCATCTGGGCCAAGGACCCCACGGTCTGGAAACCCGACCCACGGACCCCCGAGATCGCCGACCGCCTGGGATGGCTCACCGTGGCAGACGAGATGCGGCAGCGCGTGGACCAGTTGGTGGGCTTCGCCCAGGAGACCCGCCGGCGGTTCGATCGCCTGGTCCTGTGCGGGATGGGAGGATCGAGCCTCGCGCCCGAAGTCGTGTGGCGAACGTTCGGGCGGAAACGGGGATTCCCGGCGCTCACCGTGCTGGATACCACGGAGCCCGGCACGATTCAGGCCGTCGGGGCGAGCGGCGTGCTCCCGACCACGCTGTTTCTGGTCTCCAGCAAGTCCGGCACCACGCAGGAAACCTCGAGCCTCTTCAGCTACTTCTGGGAGGCGACCGGTGGTAGCGGCGCCCAATTCGTGGCCATCACCGACCCCGGCACGCCGTTGGCACGGCTGGCGGTCGAGCGTGGTTTTCTCCACGCGTTTCTCAACCCGGAAGACATCGGTGGCCGATACTCGGCGCTGTCCTACGTGGGACTGGTCCCGGCCGCGCTCATTGGGGCCGAGGTGCCGGCGTTGCTCGATGCGGGGTCGAAGATGGCGGTGGCGTGCCGGGCCGGCGCCGCGGCCGACAATCCGGGAGCGTGGCTCGGCGCCGTGTTGGGCGAGGCCGCGCTGGCCGGGCGGGACAAGCTCACGTTGCTCCTGTCCCCGGCGGTCGCCAGTCTGGGCCTCTGGGTGGAACAGCTGGTTGCCGAGAGCACCGGCAAGGAAGGGAAGGGTCTTCTCCCGGTGGTGGAGGAGTCGCCCGCGGGATCCGAGGCGTACGGACTGGACCGGTTGTTCGTGGCCGTGCGCTTAGCGGACGAGCGGCGGGGCGCCGCGGAAGGGAAGGTGCTCGACCGCCTGCGGCGCGCCGGCCATCCGGCGATCGAGATCGAGCTGCCCGACCGGGTTGCGTTGGCCGCGGAGTTCTTCCGTTGGGAGTTCGCCACGGCGGTGGCGTGCGCCATCCTGGGAGTGAACGCGTTCGACCAGCCCAACGTGGCGGAGAGCAAGGAGAACACCAAGCGATTGCTGGCGGTGGGCGTGTCGCGCTCGCCGGCGGCGACCCGGCAGCAGCTCGCCACGTTCGTCGCCGGAGTGCGGCCGGGCGACTACCTCGCGGTGCTCGCCTACGTGCCGCCTTCGGCGGCGAACGACCGGCGGCTGGCGACGCTGGCGGGAAACCTGGCCGCGCGGACCCGCGCCGCGGTGACTGTGGGCTATGGTCCCCGGTATCTCCATTCCACGGGCCAGCTACACAAGGGCGGCCCAGCCACGGGGCACTTCGTCGTGGTCGCCGGCGCTCCGGCCGCGACGGTAGCCATTCCCGGAGAGCCGTTCGACTTCGGGACCCTGTTGACGGCGCAAGCGGAGGGCGATCTTGGCGCGCTCGCACGACGGGGGCGTCCCGTGGTGCGGGTGGAGACGTTGGACCAGTTGGAAGGAGCGGCATGAGCGATCCGGCGGCGGAGGCGAAGCGGCAGGCGGCGTTGCGGGCCGTGGCGCGCGTGCAATCCGGCATGGTCCTGGGGCTCGGCACCGGCTCCACGGCCCGATTCGTGGTTGAGGAGATCGGACGCCGGTTGGGTGCCGGCGAGCTGCGTGATATCGTGGGTGTGCCCACGTCGCTAGCCACCCGCGAGCTGGCGACGCGGGTTGGGATTCCGCTCACCACTCTGAACGACCATCCCGCCCTGGACCTCACGATCGACGGGGCAGACGAGGTGGACCCGGACGGCAACCTCATCAAGGGCCACGGAGCCGCGCTCTTGTGGGAAAAGATCGTGGCGGGCGCGTCGAAGCAGCTGGTAATCGTGGTGGACCCGGGGAAGCTGGTGAAACGGCTGGGAACCAAGTGCGCGCTGCCGGTCGAGGTTGTGCGATTCGGTTGGAGGACCCACGAGGCGGCAATCCGCGCGCTCGGCGCTGACCCGCAGCTCAAACGCGGTCCTGACGGGCAGCCGGTGTCAACCGACGAAGGACACTACCTCATCCACTGCGCGTTTCCGGGGGGGATCGCTGATCCCCCCGCGGTGGATCTTACGCTCAAGCGGCGGCCGGGCGTGGTCGAGACGGGCCTGTTTCTCGGTTTCCACCCCGAGGTCATCGTCGGGACCGCGTAGTCGGCACGCCGCTGGTGGGTTCCGCCGGGCGCTGCGGTGCGGCGTAGACTCGACGCTCGGGCGCGATGGGTATGGGCGATGAGGGCGTGGGTGGGTCCCCGGAGCGCGCGTCAGTGAGGCGCGCGCCATACAAACTCCCGTCGTCTGCGGCGCGCGCGAACTGCTAGCGCGCGAAGGGGACCCACCCACGCCCTCATCGCCGTGAAATCACCGGAGCGCCCAGGGCGCCGTGACCACGCCGCGCCTAGGCGCCCTCTGGAACCCACCGGCGGCGTGCGAGGGGCTACGCGGGCTCTGCGGCCGCCTGCACCCCTCCCAGGGTCACGAATCCGCCCGCGGTGCTCTCCAGGTAGGCCAGCGGGTTGTGCCAGAGCGCGCCGTCGGGTAAGAACTCCCACAGCGGTCCCAGGTCCCGGCGTATGCGGTCCACGAAGAACCGCGGCAGGTCCGTGGTCTCCCCCTCGAAGTACTCCCGGACCGAGCGATCCGTGTCCAACCGGCGGCGAACGGCGGTGTAGTGTTGGATTCGGCCGAACCCTTCCGACGAGACGGCCCGCACCACGTTCATCCATTTGGGGATGGTCTCGCGGGTAGCGGCGAAGCGCCGGGCGATGGCGCGCCAGGAGAAGGTGTACCGGGTGAGATCGATGACGTGGTCATAGAAGGTCCGCCAATCATAGTTCTGGGGGCGGACGTTCATGGCGGAGTTGTTGTTCAAGAAATGAAAGGGGAAGGGCAGCACCCGGCCGGCCCGCTGGTACTCGAGATTGAGCGGCGCCGCACGGCCGAAGGCCGAGAGCAGCGAGTAGCCCGGAAGCGCCACGGGTGCTAAGTCCACGAACCGCTTGGTCAGCTCGAACGGCTCGGGGCCCTGGTCCCCGTCCAGACCGAGCACGAAGTTGGTCTGGATGTAGGGGATGTAACGGGTGATGAGATTTACGTGCTCCGCCACCTGCCGGACCTTGTCCATCCCCCGGTTGGCGCCGGTCCGGGACTTGTTGCCCAGCTCGTACCACGACTCGATGCCCGGCAGAATCGCCTTGACCCCGTTCCGCTGCATGCGCTTGAGATGGGGCTCGGACAGGAGCGAGAGGCTCGACTCCGCGATGTGGTCCACCCGGCCCGGCGGCGCGGCGGCTTCGATCGCGTCCATGTAGTCGTTGAACCGGACCCCGAAGTTGGGATCGTGCCACGCGACGCGGGGTCGCTCGAGCTTGGTGAGCAGGAACTGGAGATCGTCGGTGATCTGCTCGAACCCCAGCGGCTGGTAGTCCACGGTGGAGTCGATGCAGAAGCTGCAGGTGTACGGGCAGCCCAGGCTGCCGATCATCGGCACGATCTTGATGGCGGGGGCCTTGGCGATGGTGGGCTCGATGAACTTCCACCGTTGCCGCATGCTGGGCAGCGCGTCAGGCTGGCGCTCGGCCGAAAGCTGGACCCCAACGGGCCGGTGAGGACGGCAGTCGTCCAGAGCTTCCTTGAGGGTCGCCTTGTCCGTGAACCCGAACACATAGTCGAAGTACAGCGCCGAGTCTTCGGGGTAGCAGCGCGCGTGCGGCCCGCCCAGGGCCGTCACGGTTCCGTGCCGGCGGAACAGGTTGCTTATGGCGTACGCGGTCTGTGCGGCCTGGGAGAATGCGCTCACGAACAGCAGGTCAATGTCCCGAGGCAGCTCGGCCATCAGCTCCTCGAGCCCGGTGTAGCACACGAAGCTCACCGAGTGGCCTTCTTCCTCGCACCACACGCCCACCATCTGAGGCATGATGCTGGCCATGTTGGGGTGCATGACGCGGGCCCAGAGGGCGCGCGTGGGACCTTTGGTGACGAGATCGACGATGCCGATTTCGAGACGGTGCACCGGGCTCCCGGAGGGGCGACTGCCGCCTAAGTTTCAGCCGGGGCCCGGACACCGCAAGAGAGGGAGGCGGAATTGCGAGCGTATCGTGTGCTGATCGTGGGCACGCTCGCCGCGGCGGTCTGCGTGCGGCTGGGGTTCTGGCAGGTGAGCCGGCTGCACCAGCGGCAGGCCTTCCGGGCGACGGCAGAGGCCCGCTTGCGGATGCCCCCGGTAGGGCTCGGCGCGGGCACCGCGGTTGGGCGAAAGGGCTCGGACACGCTGGCGTATCGGTTGGCGATCGCTGCGGGCGTCTTCGACTTCACCCGGCAAGTGGTCGTGGTAGCCCGAACCGTAGACCAAGTTCCCGGCGTGTATGTCGTCACCCCCTTGAGGCTGGCCGATGGCGCAGCGGTGCTGGTTGAGCGGGGGTGGGCGCCGTCACCGGATGCCTACCGGGTCCAGCTCGATTCCCTGTCGGAGCCGGACACGGCGGCCGTGAAGGGGATCCTGCTCGCGGTCACGGCCAGCCGCGAATTCGCGCTCCGGGACACCACGTGGCCGGTCTACACGCCGTCGGACGATCCGACCAGGCTGTCGGATCGGTATCCCTACCCGTTGCATCCGTGGGTGCTTCGCCGGACCGACTCCGGAGCCGCGTCTTCGGGGCTCCGCCCGATTCCGGTCCCGCTGATCGACAACGGGCCGCATCTGTCGTACGCCATTCAGTGGTTTGCGTTCGCGACCATCGCGCTCGTAGGATCGGTGCTGCTTTTCGTACGGGAAACGAGAAACGGGAAACCGGACACCTGAGTCCCGCGCGTGCCCCCGCCGTCGGGGACTCCCAGCATTTCCCGTCTATTGACTTTCGCGTCACCGAGCCGCAATCTCGCCACTGAGAACGCCCTCTCCACCGGGAGACCAACCATGTCCACCAGGCGTCACTTCGTGCAGTCGGTCTTCGCCGCCGCGCTCCCTTTAGGCATGCCTCAGCGGCCCGCGCTCCGGGACGACGGCATCCAGCGGATCCTCGAGGCCACGGGTTTCCTGGGGAACCGTTCGATGGAGGATGTTGCCGCCGACGAGGACTACTGGTTCGAGATCCAGCAGGCGTTCACCGTGGATCGCAGCATTGTCAACCTGAACAACGGCGGGGTGTCGCCCAGTCCCCGGATCGTCCAGGACGCCATGCGGCGCTACCTGGAGTACTCCAACCAGGCGCCGGTGTACACCATGTGGCAGGTGCTGGAGCCGCAGATCGAGAGCGTCAGGCGGCGGCTGGCAGCCGCCTTCGGGTGCGACACCGAAGAGATGGCCATCACCCGAAACGCCAGCGAGGCGCTGGAGATCTGCCAGCTGGGGCTGGATCTCAAACCGGGCGACGAGGTGCTGACCACGGATCAGGATTACGGACGGATGCTCACGACCTGGGACCAGCGGGTGCGCCGGGACGGGATCGTGGTGAAGAAGCTGTCGTTCCCCGCGCCGCCGCCCAGCCTGGACTACCTGGCGGACCTGTTTGCCAAGGGGATTACGCCCAGGACCCGGGTGATCCACTTCTGCCACATCACCAACCTGTCCGGCCAGATCTTCCCGGTGAGGGAGATTTGCCAGCTGGCCCGCTCGCGCGGCATCGAAGCCATCGTGGACGGGGCACATGCGTTCGCGCACTTCCCGTTCCAGCGGGACGATCTGGACTGCGACTTCTACGGCACGTCACTCCACAAATGGCTGCTGGCGCCGCACGGCACCGGGTTCCTCTATGTCCGGAAGGCCAAGATCGAGAAGCTCTGGCCCCTGATGGCGGCGCCGGCGGAATGGAACGGCAACATCCGCAAGTTCGAGGAGATCGGCACCCACCCGGCGGCCAACCACAACGCCATCGCCGAGGCGCTCACCTTCCACGAGGGGATCGGCGCCGAGCGCAAGGCGGCGCGGCTCCGCTACCTGCGGGACCGCTGGATGAAGCGGCTCGACGGGCAGCCCCGGGTGAAGCTCCACACCAGCTACGATCCGGCACAGTCCTGCGGCTTGGCGAACGTGGAGATCGAAGGTCTAGACCCGGGGAAGATCGCCGGCTACTTGTGGGAGAAGAGGCGCATCATCGTGACCCCCATCGGCCACCCGGCGTGCACCGGGCTTCGGGTGACACCGAATGTCTACACCACGCTGGACGAGGTGGACACCTTCGTGGCGGCGATGGAGGCGGTCATAAAGAACGGGCTGGCGTGATGGCCGGGCTCGACTGCGTGAGGGGTGAGGGGTGGGGGTAGGGCTCCCCTTACCCCTCACCCCTTACGCAGTCTTGGTTCTAGGCGGCGAGGTCTTTCAATCCGTCGCGACCGACGGCTCCCACCGCAGTTTTCACCAGCTTCCCGTGTTCAAACCGCGCGAAGAACGGAATGGAGCGGATCCCGTAGCGCAGGCTGACGCTGGGGGCGCGGTCGGTATCTACCTTGGCGACCAGCAGCTTCCCCGCTTGCGCCTGGGCGATCTCGTCCAGAATGGGCGCCATCATGCGGCAGGGACCGCACCAATCGGCGTAGAAGTCCACGATCACAGGCACCTCCGCCTTGAGGACCGTGGTGTCGAAGTGCTCCTCGGTCACCTTGACGGGCCGGTCGAGCAGGAACGGCTTGCCGCACTCGGCGCACTTGGGGCGCTGGTCGGCGCGATCGAGGTCGACTTTGTTGAGCGTGGTGCAGAATTGGCAAGCCAGCGTCACAATAGCCATAAAGGCGTTATCCGTTGTCCGTTATCCGTTGTCCGTGATGCGCGATCCTCTATCCGCGGTCGGCAATATAACCGCCCCTCGTCCCCGCCGATTCCCCGCACTCTAAGCTCCCGATGAGTCCTCCTTAACGGGGCGGCATTCCGGCGCGGGTGACTGTAAGCTGGAAGATAGAACGACTCGCGGAGCGCACCGTGTCTCGACGCAGGTCGCAACACCCCAAGTATAAGGAAACGAAGATCGGCGCCCACCGGCTCAAGCCCGAGAGCCAGATGATGAGCTACGGGTACGATCCGATGCTCTCCGAGGGCGCCATCAAGTGTCCCATCTTCCAGACCTCCACGTTCGTGTTCGAGAACGCCGAGGCGGGGAAGGCCTTCTTCGAGCTGGCGTACGGGCTCCGGGAGAAGGGGCCCAGGGAGGAGCCGGGCCTGATCTACAGCCGGCTCAACAACCCGGACCTGGAGATCCTGGAGGATCGGCTCACGCTGTGGGACGAGGCGGAGGCGGCCGCCGTATTCGAAAGCGGGATGGCGGCCATCGCGACCAGCCTGCTGGCGTTGGTTCGCCCCGGTGACGTGGTGGTGCACAGCGACCCGCTGTACGGCGGGTCGGAGTACTTCCTGGAGCATGTGCTTCCGGAGTTCAACGTGACGCCCATGGGGTTCCCGGCGGGCCAGCCGCTGGGTGACCTGGAGGCGGATCTGCGCGCGCGCATTCAGGGGCGCCGGGTGAGCGCGGTGCTGATCGAAACCCCGGCCAATCCCACCAACGCGCTGGTGGACATCGCCGAGGTGGCGCGCTTCGCGCGATCGTTGGCGTCCGGCGATCACCGGCCGGTGGTGATGGTGGACAACACGTTTCTTGGGCCGTTATGGCAGCATCCGCTCAAGCACGGGGCCGACCTGGTGCTCTATTCAGCCACCAAGTTCATCGGCGGGCACAGCGACGTGATCGCGGGAGCCGCGTTGGGGAAGCGCGAGGTCATGAGCCGGGTGCGCACGCTCCGGACGTTCATGGGGACCATGGCCGGCCCGTGGACTGGATGGCTGCTGCTTCGGAGCCTGGAGACGCTGAAGATGCGGATGACGGCGCAGATGAAAAACGCGCGCTACGTGGCCGACTTCCTGGCCGATCATCCGAAGGTGGCTGCGGTGCACTACCTGGGGCACATCGAGGAAGGCCATCCCATGTACGGCACCTATCAGCGGCAGTGTCTGGCGCCGGGGTCGTTGGTGTGCTGCGAGATCGAGGGCGGCCAGCCGGCGGCGTTCCGGTTCTTGAACGCGCTCAAGCTGGTGAAACTCGCCGTCAGCTTAGGCGGAACGGAATCGTTGGCAGAGCATCCCGCGACCATGACGCATTCGGACCTGTCGGCGGAAGAGCAGCGGAAAATGGGGATCACGCAGGGGATGGTGCGGTTGTCGGTGGGAGTGGAGCATTACGAGGACATCGTGGCGGACCTGGAGCAGACGCTGGCCGAAGTATGATCCGGTCGTCTCCGCCGGCTGAGCCGCCCGAGCGTGAGCGACGGCTCACACTGAGTTCATGAAAGCTTTACGGCCAGTGTCTGCACCTTAGGGTGGCCGTCGTGGCCGCAGGGCTGCGCTTCGAGGGGCAGCCGGTTACCATGGGGCCTCACCAGCACGATACGCAGGAAGGCGGAGGTCTCGGATGGAAGCTCCGGCGATACCCCGTTTTACGACCGCCGAGTGGCGGCACCGACTGCTGCTGACCGTCTCGGGCCTGCTGGTCTTCGAGACGCTGACTGGCCTCTCGATCTATCTGCTCCCGTTCAGCGTCCCCAACCAGGTGGCGGTTCTGTTGCACACCGTGGTCGGCCTGGTGTTCGTGGTACCCTACACCTGGTATCAGCTCCGCCATTGGCGGTTGTACCGCTCGCTGCCGATGACGCATGTGAAGTTGACCGGGTACTTCTCCATGGTGGCCGCGGTCGCAGTGACGGCTTCCGGCCTGGTGTTGACGGCTCAGGCGGCACTGCAGACCAGAATCGGCTATGCCTGGGACCTGGTCCACATCGTGGCGACCTTCGCCTTGATCGCGTCCGCGCTGCCGCACGTGCTGAGCCTGGTCGTCTACAGCTTCCGGGGACGCAAGGAAGAGTTCCTGAGCCTCCGTGCCGCTGAGAGGCGGTTTGGCCGGAACACGCTGGTAGTCTCGGGAGCCTTATGCGGAGTGCTGGCGTTGGCGGCCTATGCCTACCAACCACCGAGGCTCGTCAACCGGCTGCCCCACGACTACAGCTACGTCCTGGGTCCGGACCGCCCGTTTGCGCCCAGCCTGGCCCGCACCAATACCGGCCAAGCGTTTGACGCGAGGTCGATGGGCGGCTCCCAATCCTGCGGGACGTCCGGCTGCCACGAGCAGATCTACCGGGAGTGGTCGGTGAGCGCCCATCGCTACTCGGCGATGGATCTCGGCTTTCGCGCCATTCAAACGACCATGGGCAAGCAGAACGGGCCGGAGTCCACCCGGTACTGCGGCGGGTGTCACGACCCCATATCCTTGTTCGCCGGCGTCAAAAATCTGTTCCAGGACGAACTCAGCAGTCCCATCGGCAAGGACGAAGGGGTGTCCTGTATCGTATGCCATTCGATCAAAGAGACCGACGTCAAGGGGAACGCCAGCTACCTGATCGCGCAGCCCCAGCGCTACCTGTTTGAGCTGAACGCTGATAGCGCGACTCGGCCCCTCAGAGATTTCCTGATCCGGGCCTACCCGCGCCACCATGTGAAGTCGCTTCAGCATCGGCTGTTCAAGAGCCCGGAGTTCTGCGCCGCCTGTCACAAGCAGTTCATCGACGAAGAGATCAATAAGGTGGGGTGGGTGCAGTTGCAGAACCAATACGACAACTGGCGCAAGAGCCGCTGGAACGACTCTACCAACGCGCGCAAGACGATCGAGTGCCGGGAGTGCCACATGCCGCTTCAGGACTCGGACGACCCGGCCGGCGGTGACGATCTGGACTACAATCGCTCAGGCGGCGATGGCAAGCACCGCAGCCACCGTTTCCTGGCGGCCAATCAGTTCATGCCACTGGCCCTGAAGCTCCCCGGGGCCGAGGAACACGTGGCACTCACGGAGAAGTGGCTTCAAGGGAAGATCGAAATCCCCGAGATCGCCGACAAGTGGCGCAACGGCCCGGCGGTGCCGATCGAGCTGGTGGCGCCGAAAGCCGTGAAGCCGGGCCAGGACGTGAGGGTCCAGGTTCTGATCACGAGCAACAAAGTGGGCCATGATTTTCCCACCGGCCCGCTGGACATCATCCAGTCCTGGGTGGAGCTGACCGTGACGGACCAGGACGGCAACCTGGTGTTCGCGTCGGGCCGGAGAGACGAGCGCCACTTCATTGAGCCTGGGTCCTTCATCTTCAAGGCTGAACCGGTGGACCAGTACGGCAAGCTGATCGACCGGCATAACCTCTGGGAGATGGTGGGCGTCCGGTACCGCCGGGCCATGTTCCCCGGGTTCTCGGATAAGGCCGAGTTCGCGTTTCGCGCCCCCGCGACGCTGGTCGGGAATGGATCGGGTGCCCGCCTGCGGGTCTCGGCCAAGCTGATGTATCGCAAGATCGATCAGTTCCTTCTTAACTTCCTTTTCGGTGAGGCCGCGGGACTCACCGCCTCGGTCACGGTTCTTTCGGAGGATCAGAAGAGCATCGAGGTGACCTCGCTGGGACCGCAGTAGCCCTCTTGCTCGGTACGCTGCCTCGCCGGAAGCGTCGGTTGCTCCTGACGGCGGGCCTGGCCCTGGTTTTCCTCGCGGCCGCGGCCGCGGTTACCCTGGTCGCCCTGAAGCCGGAACCGGGGTATCAGGCCGGTGAGAAGGTGGAGGGACTGACCGCCGAGCTCAGCCGGTCGCTGCCCCCTGATCACCCCAAGGTGACGTTCCTGGACGTCACGCAATCGGCGGGAATCACCTTCCGGCACTTCTGGGGCAGGCGGACGTCGCAACTTCCTGAAGACATGGGGTCCGGCGCGGCGTGGGGCGACTACGATAACGACGGACGGCTGGACCTGTTCGTCGTCAACCTCGTGGGTCCCATGACGCTGTCCCCGGACGAGATCGGCCAGTCACCGGCGAAAGCTGCCCTGTACCATAACAACGGGGACGGCACCTTCACCGAGGTCGGTGCCAGGGCTGGCGTCGATTACCGAGGCCTGGGGATGGGCGCCGAATGGGGCGATTACGACAACGACGGCTGGGCGGACCTGTTTGTCACGGCGTACGGCGAAAACGTCCTCTACCATAACGATCGGGACGGCACCTTTAGCGATCGGACCAAGCAGGCGGGCGTGGGTGGGAAACGCGCCTTCTGGTCCGGCGCGGCATGGGGCGATTTCAACCGCGACGGGTTCCTGGACCTCTACGTCACCGGCTACGTGAAGTACTCCTACCCGGCGGATCTCATGGGCTCCGGGCTCTACGACGCCGAAAACCCCGCCAGCATCAACCCCAACACCTTCGAGCCCGAGCGCAACTTGCTGTACCGCAACAACGGCGACGGCACGTTCAGCGAGGTGGCGGCGCGGGCCGGCGTCCTGGGCGAGAAGGGCAAGAGCCTGGAGGCAGCCTGGTCGGATCTTGACGAAGATGGGTGGCCCGATCTCTACGTAGCGAACGATGTCTCCGACAACATGTTGTTCCGCAACTTGGGGGACGGGACCTTCGAAGACATCAGTCACTCAGCCCGCGTCGCCGACTACCGGAGCGCCATGGGTCTGGCCCTGGGCGATTGGGATGGAGACCAGGACACCGACATCTTCATCACCCACTGGATCGCCCAGGAAAACGCACTCTACAACAACCAGCGCGACCGGTCCTCGGCCGCCGGGCCGCTGCGGTTCATGGACGTAGCCGACCGCTACGGCGTGGGGCAGATCGCGCTCGACTACGTGGGCTGGGGCACCTTCTTCTTCGACTACGATAACGACGGCAAGCTGGATCTGTTCGTCACGAACGGTCATACGTTTCAGCAGCGGAACGCCCCGCACCTGCTGGCGCCGCAGAACAGTCAGCTCTTCTGGAATCGCGGTGCCGGGGAAGGCTTCTACGACGTCTCGGCGGTGAGCGGGGAGTATTTCAGCAGAACGTACGTGGGCCGTGGCGCGGCGTTTGGTGACTACGACAACGACGGGGACCTGGACGTTTTCGTGGTGAACCACGGCGGTCCGGGGATCTTGCTCAGAAACGAGGGCGGGAACCGGAACCGCTGGCTCCAGGTCCGGCTGGAGGGCCGCCAGAGCAACCGCATGGCGCTAGGGACCAAGCTCCGGCTGGTCGTGGGCACGACGGTGCAGATCAGGGAGGTGGGATCGCAGAGCTCGTACCTCTCGCAGAACACGCTCATCGAGCACTTCGGCATGGGCAGCCACACCGAGGCCGATACCCTGGTGGTGGCCTGGCCCAGCGGGGTGCGGCAGGTCTTCACCCGGGTAGCAACCAACCAGGTGCTGCACGTGGTGGAAGGAGAGGGTGGCCGTTGAAGCGACCGGCGGTATTCCTCACGGCGGTGGCGCTGCTCCTCGTCGCGGCCATCACACTCATCAAGCGTCGCACCCGGGAGGATGAGCCAGGTACCGAGGCCACCCGCCCAGCCACGGCGGAAGCGGCGCGGATTCGGGCATTCTGGGAGGTCTATCGTCAAGCCACCGATTACCGGGTTGCCGGGGACACCAGAAGGGCCGCCGAGTCCTACGCCAGAGCTTTGGAGTTGGACCCTCGGCACGAGGATGCCCTCTACTACCTCGGCAACCTGTACTTGGAGCTGGGCCGCTACCGGGAGGCGGAAACCGCGTGGGAGCATCTGGTGCTGGTCAACCCACAGAGTTCGCGTGCGCATTCGCGCCTGGGCGATCTCTATTTCTGCCCGGAGCCCGGGACCCCCGTGGACCTCACCCGGGCGGAGACGGAATTCCGGCGCGCGCACGACATCAACCAGGAGGAGACCGGCCCGTTGCTCCGGCTGGGTGAGATCGCGCTGGTGCGGGGAAACTTCACCGAGGCCCGTTATTTTCTGGACGCCGTGATCGGGGCCAACCCTGGGAGCGTAGAGGCTCACTTTCTCAAGGGCTACGCGGCCTGGCGCGGCAAAGACCTCGGCCAGGCGTCGGCGTGGTTCGCGAAGGCAGTGGAGCTGGCGCGACCCACGGGGCCGGCGGGGGGCGTGCCGGGTGAAGGCGATACCAAACGCGGTCTCGCTCCCCAGCTGGCGCCGCAGATGAAGTGTGGCGCCTTCAAACCAGAGATCGCCGACCCGTCGGTACCAGGCCGCTCCGACCTTCCCGCCCCGATGGCGGAACAGTACCAGCGGCTGGATTCGCGGTTTGCAGAGCTGAGGCGGTCGCGATCCTGACCGTGGTGGGCTACCGCCCGCGAGAGCCGACGTTCCTGGTGTTGAAGTCGGTGAGATACCGCCGGTGTGCCTGGTCCGTCGGATACGACTCCTGGGAGCCGTACGGATAGCGCGACATGGCGTGGAAGGGCAGGGGCCCCACCCGGTCGCCCGTGGCAGTATTGAGATCGGCGTCCTTGATCCAGCCGTCCGTATAGATCAGGAAATCCCGCCGCCACCCGGGGGGCAACTCAGGTGCACCCCGGGCGTCGAACGTTACCGTGGCCTCGTCCCCGGGCCCCATGATCACGTACATGTCGTCCGACTGCCGGAGCAGCGGCAGGACCTGGCCGTAGCGGGTGAACCCTCCCGTAATGGGTCCCCACGGGGACTCGCGTGACACGGCATCGTAGTCGAACCAGTGCGGTCCGTAGCGCCCACCTTTGCGATAGGTGCGGGAAAACCCGCGGTAGTGCAGGTTGGCCGAGACCGGTTCCAGGGTGGTCAGTCTCAACCGCCCGGCCGGTCCGCCCGCAGCCACCAGGATCTGATCCCAGTACACCTCCATATTGGTCCGGATGCGCACCCGGTGGTCCCCACTCCGCAACTTGCCGGTCAGGTCGGCCACCACCGTCTTGCTCTTGCCCGCCGGGAAACTCAGGTCCGGCAGCACGGTCTGCCACCGCCCGTCTCCATCCGGGACCTGCAAGAGGGGGGGGACCGTGGTGAAGTGCTTCGACTGTGAAATCGCCACGTTGATGCTGGCATCGGTGGGGAAGACCCAGCCGTTGAGAAGCAGCAGCGTGCTCTCAGCGCCGGAGACCTCTCCCAGGTCCAGGATCACGTCGTGCATTTGCGTCGTCCCCTGATACCGGCCGGCCCGGAGCATGGCGGCATACCGGTCGTCCTTCTCACGGATCATGGGTAGGAGGTCGGTGCCCTGATCGTCCACCGCCGAGACGGGCGGCCGGCGGCGCGTGATCTGGTACACGCGTAAGGAAGCCGGGGCCGGCGGGACGAATCGCTCGTCCACGTGGATCTCGACCGAATCCGGGTGGTCTACGGCGACGAGCTTGACCTCGTCGAGATAGGCGGTTTCCCAGAGTTCCTCGGTGATTTGCAAGGAGTAGGCTCCGTCTTTGGGCTGCAGCGTCTCACCCGGAATCCGCAAGTACTCCTGTGAGGCACCCGGGGGACCGTACCCGCCGCCCGCCGCCATGATGCCCAGCGGCATGCCCAGGGCGCTCCGCCACATGAGATCCGTGACGAAGCGGTACTGGGTGCCGTCCCACACGTAGAGAAACGCGCATGAGCCCTTCAGCAACGGTCGCTCGACCAGATCCTGGTCGCTGCCGGGGTAGAACAGGTCCTGGTACACGCCATTGGTCCATCGAATCCGTACCACGTCGGCCTTGAGCCGCTCGCCCAGACCGAAATGGGTCACCGGGCCGGTCACGACGCGCATCTGGTACCGGTCCCCGGAGCGGAGCTCGATCTTGGCCCCGATGCCGAAGTAGTTGTTCTTCCCGCTCCCGGTACGGAGGCCCCGCAGCCGCAGGTCGAGGTACGGGTTCGCGTCGGCGCCGTCGTTGCGCAGCAAGCGAACGCTCCCGTCCCCGGTCGCGAGGAAGATGTCGAGATCCCCGTCATCGCCGTAGTCGGCCACGACGGTTCGTCTGCCCGACAGGATGTCCGGCGGAAGCAGCGACGACCGGTCCTCGAACCGTCCGGTGCCGTCGTTGTGGAACAGGAAGAGCCCTCTGCCCCCGGGCGCCGACGCCTCTCCCACGACCAGGAGATCGAGGAACCCGTCGTTGTCGAAGTCGAAGAACGTGGCGTCCCACCCCACCACGCCGTCCAGCGCCTGAAACAGGGTCCGGGACCGGGCCTCGCGCTCGAAGGTGCCGTCACCGCGGTTGTGGTACAGCGCGTATCGCCCGCCGGCGAGGCCGGTGACGAAGAGATCGAGAAATCCGTCGTTGTCGTAATCTCCGGCGGTCACCGCGCCGGAGCCTCCCTCGTTGCTCACGCCGCTGGCCCCGGCGATGTCCTGGTAACGCCCCTCCCGCAGATTGGCGTATAGGGCGTTGCTCGCGTCGTCGTTGACCACGAACAGATCGACGTCCCCGTCGTCGTCGAAGTCCCCGAACGCGGCGTCCCGGCTCCCGCTCCCGCCGCCGGCCAACCCCATGAGGGCGGAGCGTTCCGTGAAGGTCCCGTCGAGGTTGTTGCGATAGAGGCGGTTTCCGCTGGACGTGGCGAGATAGAGATCGAGGTCGCCGTCATGATCCGCGTCCAGGAACAGGGCACGCCGAGCGCTGAGCGAGTCCCGAAGTCCAGCAGTTTGCGCGGTGTCCCGGAAGCGCCCGTCCCCGAGGTTCGCCAGCAGCGCGCCACCCCGTGCGCCTGCAACATAGAGATCGAGATGGCCGTCGTTGTCGTAATCGGCGAAAGCCGCCGAGAGCGGCGCTCCCACGTCTCCCAGACTGCGCTCCTGCCGCCCCACGAACCGTCCCGCCTCGCCGGTGAACAGTGCGCCGGTGCCGCCCCGCCCGGTAAACAGGTCGAGGTCTCCGTCGCCATCATAGTCGCCCACCGCCAGCGCCGCGCTGGCAACCGCCGCGGGGATGGCAGTCAGCCCGACATCGGCTGTCACGTCGGTGAACCGGAGGCCGGCGAGCACGGCTCGGGGGTCGCCCAGGCGCACCGAAACCGGACTCAAGGTGACCGTGGGAACTCCGGCCTGCTCGCCCGCCGGGCCCCAGAGGTCGCGGATCTTCGTCTGGTAGAACGGCGTACCGCTCAGGAAGTTGCGGAACCGCTCCAGCGGGGCGAGCGCGCCCTCGGCATCGGAGCGGCGCATGAGCAGCAACGCGCGGTCGAAGAAGCGCTGCGCCTCTCTCGGTATCTCGGGCACCTGGCGTTGGACCTCTTCCAGGTGCAGGGTCGCGCGGTCGGGCTGGCGGTGCCGCAGCAGCAGGTCCACCAGATCGAGCCGGGCCACGATGTTGGCCGGCGCGGCCTCCACCAGCTGCTCGAGCAGCCCTTCCGCGCGCCGGCGAGATGGGTCATCCCCCCGCGTGAGGTACAGCGTGGCGAGCGCGTAGGACGCCGGGAGGTCTGCCGGCGGGCGCCGGACCATCTGCTCCAGCAGATCGCGGGCCTGGTTCGCACGCCCGGCCAATTGATGCGTCGTGGCCAGGATGAGGAGGATGTCAGGATCCTCGGGGGCGATCCGTAGCGCCTGGCGAACCTGCTCTTCGGCGCGGTCGTACCGACCTTGCTGGAGATAGACCAGCCCCAGATTGGCATACCCAGTCGGCTGGTCCGGGGCGAGCCGGACCAGCTTGGCGAACTCCGCTTCCGCCTCCGCGAAGCGGTTTTCGTCCAGGTAGGTCTGGCCCAGCACCTGGGCGGTGAGCGCCTCGCTGATGGCCTGGCCGGCCGGAGGCCGTGACTCGCATCCTGCCAGGGCCACGCAACACGCCCCCGTCTGCAGCAGGAGCTTCAGGTTGATACGCATGCGCGTGCGACGGAAGCTGCAGATTCGGCTCCGCGTGGCGCAAGCCACCCGGTTACCACCACCCTGCCTTGCCGACCGCACCGGCCCGGCGCGATAATGGGGCGCGACGGCAACCCCCTTCACGGAGCTGAGTCATGGAGCCGCAACCGATCCATCGCGTGATCAACCTCATTGGCGACGATGAGCAGCACATCTTCAACATGACGGTGGACGAGGCGCGGCGGCTGCTGCTCTCGGATGATCGCGCCGCGATCGCGCAGGTGCGGGGCTCGTTCGCGCTGGTGGCCCGGGCCGGGGAACGAGTGCGCCTGGCCCGCAGTCTCAACCGGCCGTTGCGGTACTTCCTCGCCAAGGAGCGCGAGGGCCCGATGCTGGTCGTGGCCGACCGGATCGATGCGATCCGGGATGCGCTCCAGCGGGTGGGCCACGTGGCGCAGTTCCATCCGAGCTACACGCGGATGGCCCCGGCGCATCACGTGACGGAGATCCAGCTGGTCGGCTGCCCGGACCCCAACCCCGCCTACCGGCGCTTCTTCGATCCACCCCGAGGCGTGCTGCCGGCCGACCTGGGTTGCATCGGGAAGACGTACGTGGAAGCCCTGTTGTCGGAGATCGAGTCGTGGCTCGACGTCATCGGCGCCGAGGAGCCGATCGGGGTGTTGTTCTCCGGCGGGGTGGACAGCGGCGCCGTCTTGATGTGTCTGCATCACGCCCTGCTGGCGAGGGGTCAGAGCGCGGCGCGGCTCAAGGCGTTTACCCTCGCGGTGGAGGGCGGCGGCGCGGACCTGGCACAGGCACGGGAGTTCTTGCGCCGGACCGGGCTCGAGATGCTGGGGGAGGAGATCGACGCCCCCGCCTCCGCCCTCGACCCCCTCGAGGCGGTCGAGGTGATCGAGGACTACAAGCCGCTCGACGTCGAGTGCGCGGCCGTGAGCCTGGCGCTCCTGGCTGGGATCCGGAGACGCTATCCTTCCTGGCGTTGGCTCGCCGACGGCGACGGTGGCGACGAGAACCTCAAGGACTACCCGATCGAGGAGAACCCAGAGCTCACCATTCGCAGCGTGGTCAACAACCGTATGCTGTATCACGAAGGGTGGGGTGTGGACAGCGTCAAGCACTCGCTGACCTACAGCGGGGGCTTGAGCCGGGGCTGCGTGCGCGGCCATGCCCCTGCCCGGCATCACGGCTTCCAGGGGTTCAGTCCGTATACCGCACCGCCGGTCGTGGCAGTGGCCGAGGCGATTCCGTTCGCCGAACTGGCAAGAGGATCACCCACGGCTCTCTATCAGCTCAAAGGCGACGTATTGGCTCGAGGCGTCCGCCAGGTGCTCGGCTGCGACCTCCCGGTTTCTCCCAAGCGTCGGTTCCAGCACGGGGCGCTCTCGGCGGCCGCGTTCCGCCAGCGCTTCGGCCTGGGTGAGTCCCGATATCGCGCTCACTTCCTGCGTCGCTATCACGCGGCGTAGCGGATGGCCGACCGCCCGATAGGGGGTCGCGGCACCACTCGCTGGGTTCGGTCGCTGCGCCCCCGCAAGCCGCCGGTGGATCCGTGGCACGCCCTGGGGCATTTCTGGGAGGAGGAGCGGGTTGGCGGGGCCGGTACGCTGTCCGTGCTCACGGTGTTGCTGGCCGGGGCCGAGTGCCTCTTCACGTGCGTCTTCTGTGACCTGTGGCGCCGGACGTTGGACGGACCGACGCCGCTCGGTGCCCTGCCCGGTCAGCTGGATGAGGTGATACGCCTGGCCGGGCCGGTTCCCGATGGCGCTGGGATCAAGCTCTACAACGCCAGCAACTTCTTCGATCCCCGGGCGGTACCGCCCGCGGACGATCCGGCGGTCGCCCTCGCGGTGGCGCCGTTCCGGCGCGTGACCGTGGAGTGTCATCCCCGGTTCGTAGGCGCGCGGTGCGTCGAATTCGCGCGCCGTCTCGCGGGACGGCTCGAGGTCGCGATCGGCCTGGAGACGGTGCACCCCACGGCGCTGCCGCGCCTCAACAAGAGCATGCGGCTGGCCGATTTTGACCGGGCTGCCGGGTTCCTGCGAGAGGCGGGCATCGCGCTCCGCGCCTTCGTGCTGCTCGCCCCGCCCTTCGTGCCGGCTACCGAGGCGGTGGATTGGGCGGTGCGCTCGGTGGGCCATGCGATCGAGCGGGGAGCGGCACACGTGTCGCTCATTCCCGTGCGAGGAGGGAACGGCGCGCTCGAGGCCCTGGCACGGAACGGCGAGTTCGTCTCGCCCACGCTTGGTCAGCTCGAGGACGCCTTGGACCGATCGGTAGACCTGGGGCCAGCGGTGGTGACCGCCGACCTGTGGGACGCTCACGCGCTTCCCGCGTGTGCTGAGTGCCGCAACCCGAGACTGGCGCGTCTTCGCCGTATCAACCTCACCGGGCGGCGTGAGCCTCGGGCATCCTGCCGGAGCTGCTCCCCCGAGTAGCCGGTGGCTTCGCTGCGGGTGGCCTAGAGTTTATAGCCTCGCTTGAGCATCCCCGGAGCGTCTCGCGCGAATTGCTCCGGCGACGGTACCCGGAATTCCACCGCGTCCGCGACCCGGTCGATCATGTTGAACCAGGCGCACACGTGAACCGCATCGGTGAGGGCCGCGTCGCTGACGCCCGCGTCGCGCACCCGCTGCGCGTCGGCCGGCCCGAGCTGGTCGGGGGAGAGGGTCATCTTTCGGAGGAACTCCAACGTGGCCTTGAGCCGCGCGTCAATCGGCGCGCTGCTCGGGTCCTCCAGCACCGCCTCCGCCAACTCGGTGCCCAGGGCCTTCGACGCGACCGCGCCGTGGGAGCCGGTTCAGAACCGGCAATGGTTGAGCTTGGACGTGTACGCCGCGAACAACTCGCGCTCGCCCACGCTCCACTCGGATGGCCCACGCAGCGCCTGGTGGACCAGGTCGCTGAAGGGCCGGCCGAAGAACGCCGGCCGGTAGAGCAGGGTCTTGACCACGTCGGGCGCCTCGGCGCCCCGCATGAGGCGGATCACGGCGAGGATGAGCTTGGCCTTCAGTCCGTGGCCTGATTCCAGCCGGCGCAGCCTCACGGCCGGTGGCCTCCCCGCAAGGCGCTCAAGCCCCGCTCCAGCTGGTGCAGGCCGACGCCGACCGCGGCGCACACGGTCGCCTCGAAAATCTGATCCTCGGAATACCCCGCGGTGCGGAGAGCCTCGACATCGGCGTTGGTCACCTGGTAGGCGTGTGCGACTACCTTCGTGACATAGGCACCCAGCGGGTCGGGCAGGCTGCCACGCCGAAACGCCGCGGCCCTCAGTTCTCGATCCAGCGTTCCGGGGCCGCTGAGGACCGCATCCCGCAGCCGTTCTACCGCGGCGGAAGCTACCGCCACTTGCCGCCGGTCCCCTCCTCCAGCCAGGTCAGCTCGTTGGCCATCACCCGCTGGGCGGCCTGGTAGACCGCGACGTCGTCGTTGTCGAACAGGCGGTCGAACCGCTCGGCGATGCGCCGGCGCGCGATCTGGCAGAAGACATCGGCCAGGTACGTCGCCGACTCGCCCTGCGCGCGTTCCTCCGGCTTCTTGCTGGTGTGCAGCGCCTGGGCCCTGGCGCACGCGGCGCTCATGGCGAACAGCTCCGCGCCGATCTCCACCAGCCGCGCCAGCACCGCCTGCCGCTTCTCCAGCTTGGGGCCGAACCGGACGATGGCGTGGAATAGCGCGCGGGCCAGCCGGCGGGACGTGCGGTTCACGTACCGCAGGTGTTTGGCCACAGGCCCCAACCCGCTGTAGCGCGGCCACCAGCCCCAGCCGATCCACTTGGCGGGATACCACGCGGCGTAGTACAGGGCGGTCCGCAGCAACGCCGGGATCTTGGCGCCGATCGGCGCCTTGGGATCCACCAGCGCGCCCGCCACCTTGAGATGCGTGTCCACCGCTTCGCGCGCGATGAACAAGCGCATGATCTCGCTGGAGCCCTCGAAGATCAGGTTGATGCGGAAGTCGCGCATCAGGCGCTCGACCGGCTCGCCCTTCTCGCCGCGGAGCCGCTGGCTGGCGGCGGTTTCGTAGCCGCGCCCGCCGCGGATCTGCATGGTCTTGTCCACCATCTCCCAGCCGCGCTCGGTGTTCCACATCTTGGCCATGGCGGCCTCGAGCCGGATGTCGAAGCGCGCCTGGTCGGCCATCAGGCCGGCGAGCTCAGACACCGCTTCCATGGCGTAGGTCACGGCCGCCATCCAGCCCAGCATCTGGGCCACGGCGTCGTGCTTGCCCACCGGCTGGCCCCACTGCACCCGCTCCTGGCTGAACCGCCGCGCGATGTCGAGGCACATCTTGGCGGCCGCCGTGGCCGAGGCCGGCACGGTCAGCCGTCCGGTGTTGAGCGTCACCAGGGCCAGCTTCAGGCCCTTGCCCTCCTGCCACAGGAGGTTCTCCTTGGGCACGCGCACGTTGGTGAACCGGATGACGGCGTTCTCGATGCCCTTGAGCCCCATGAAGAACAGGCGATGGACCACCTCCACGCCGGGCCAGCCGGCCTCCACGATGAACGCGCTGATCGCCTTGGGGCCGGTCTTGGCCATCACGGCGATGATCTCGGCGATGGTGCCGTTGGTGCACCAGAGTTTCTCGCCGTTGAGGATGTAGGCTTGACCGTCCGGGGTGAGCGTGGCGGTTGCGGCGAGCCTGGCGGGGTCACTGCCCACGTCCGCCTCGGTGAGCGCAAAGGCGCTGATGGCACCTTTGGCGAGCCGCGGGAGGTAGCGCTTCTTCTGCTCGGGCGTGCCGAACAGCTTGAGCGGCTGCGGGACCCCGATGGACTGGTGCGCCGACAGCAGCACGCCGATCGAGCTCTCGACGGTGGCCGCCAGCGCCACCGCCCGGTTATAGACCGTCTGCGAGAACCCCAGCCCCCCGTACTCACGTGGGATCTTGATCCCGAAGCATCCCAGCTCGGCCAGCCCCTTGATCACGTGCGGCGGGATCTTGGCGTCGCGGTCGATCGCCTCGGCATCCACGTTCTCCCGCAGGAACTTGGCCAGCTGGTCCAGCCAGGGTTTGGCCCGGGCTTCTTCTTCCGGGTCGAGCGTGGGATAGGGGTGAATGAGGTGGAGGCGGAACCGGCCTTCGAACAACTCGCGCACGAAGCTCGGGGCCGTCCATTCCTTCTCGCGCGCCGCCTCGGCGACCTCACGGGCCTCGCGTTCACTGACGTGACCGGCTTCTGGACCTAAGGGCGCGCGTTTGGGTTCAGTGACGGATGTCATAAGACCGGAATCCCGGGTGGAGGCGAGAAGAGCAACATCGGAGCCGCCTGCAATATGGAGCCTGGACGACCTCCCGCGCCACAGCGTCCGTCACTCGAGCCCACCCCTGGCGGCACCGCCGGTTGCGCGGATGGCACCACGCTGGCAAGATTCCGGCGCGTGACCGACCTTCGGACGCCATGACCGCACCGGCTCCTTCGGAACCCCTGTATCCCACCCGCGCCGCCGCCGGCGCTCTCCTGGGCCGGCAGCTGAACCAGCGGTGCCCACCCCCCGTGATCCTGCTCGGCATCACGCCCACCGGCGTCGAGATCGCGGCCAACGCCGCGCAGGCGATGAGCTGCTCGTTCGACGTCATCGTGGGGGCTCACGTGCGCCTGGAAGGGAAAGGCATGGTGGGGGCGATCGCGGAGGACGCGGACGCCGTGACCGACCCGGATTTCAACCCCGGGTTCGGGCTCATTGACCAGCTCAACGCGGCCATGGATACGGCGCGGCGCGCCGTGAAGACGGAGCGCCTCCTGTTCCGGGGTCAGCGTCCCCTCCGCCCCCTCGAGGACCAGAACGTGGTGGTGGTAGACGGGCATCTGACGTCACCATGGAAGGCCCTGGCCGCCGCTGCCGCCGCCGAGCAGCTGGGCGCCCGGAAGGTGTGGATCGCGTCGGCCGCGTGCACTCAGGCGGTGCAGGAGCGCATCCGTGCCCGCAGGTACGCCCTGGTCTGCCCTTCCATCTTGCTCGACCCCGCCGGGCATCCCCGGCCGTTCGGCGACCCGCAGGATCCCAGCGCCGAGCGGCTCCGTAGCATTGTCGTTGCCAGACAGGCTGCGTAAGACGGGGCGGTCGGGGCGGGAGCGGCGGGCAGGGCGGACGGCTATGCTCGCCGTCTTGTCCGCCTGGACCGTGACCGCGCTTTCCGCCTTGTCCGTCGGTGTCCCGCCGGTCCGCGCCCAGCTGGCTCCCCCCGCCACGGGGGGCGTCGTCGAGCTCGACCGCCTGCTCCAGCGCATCGCCGAGCCGCGGCGGATCCTGGTGATCGGGGCGCACCCGGACGATGAGGACACCGAGTTGCTGGCGCTCGCGGCACAGGGCTACGGCGCCCGGGCCGCCTATTTGGCGCTCTCGCGCGGCGAAGGCGGCCAGAATCTGATCGGTGAGGAGCTGGGCGAGGCGCTGGGCCTGCTGCGTTCCCGCGAGCTGCTCGCCGCCCGCGCCACCGACGGCGCCCAGCAGTTCTTCACCCGGGCGTACGACTTCGGGTTCTCCAAGACCATAGAGGAGACACTCCGCTTCTGGCCGGGCGACACGTTGCTCAAGGACGCGGTGCGGGTGGTGCGTCTGTTCCGGCCGCACATCGTCGTGTCCGTGTTTTCGGGCACGCCGCGCGACGGGCACGGGCAACACCACGCGGCGGGCCTCACGGCGCAGGGCGTGTTCGACGCGGCCGGCGACTCGGCGAGATTCCCCGAGCTGCTGCGCGAGGAGGGCTTGAGGCCGTGGCAGCCGCTCCGGCTCTACCAGTCCACCCGCTTCGACACCACCCGTACCACCGTCCGGCTTCCGACCGGCGCCCTGGATCCGCGCTCGGGGCGTTCCTATCACCAGATCGCCATGGCCAGCCGCAGCCTGCATCGCTCGCAGGACATGGGCCAGCTCCAGGGGCTGGGTCCGGCGCAAGCCAGGATGGGGTTGGTCAGGGATCGCACCGGGGGCTCCAACGCCGGGTTCGCCGACGACCTCTTTGCCGGCATCGCGCGCGAGGAGACCTGGCTCACTACGCTGGCGGACTCGCTCCGGGGTATCGCCAGCGCGGGGCGCATGGGCAACCTGGCGCCGGCGCTGGCGACGGCGCTGGCCCGGCTGGACCGGGAGCCGGGCGTCGCGGATCCCGTCACGCGCGGCGAGCTGGAGCGGGCGCTGGCGATCGCCGCCGGGGTGGAGATCGACGCCCTGGCCACCGTCCAGGAGTTGGTCGCGGGCGATCCCGTGGATGTGATGATCCAGGTGTACAATGGCGGCAGGTTCGACGTGCGGCTGGACTCCGGGGCCGTGGCGGCGCCGGCGGGCTGGCAGGTCGAGGCGCTCGATGCCACGCCGTTGGCGCTGCCGCCCGGCAGGCTCAACACGCTGCGGGTTCGCGTGACCGTGCCGGCCGAGGCTCGGCCGTCGCAACCCTACTTCCTGGAGCGCCCTCGGCAGGGTGGGTTGTATGACTGGAGCGGCGCGCCGCCGTCGGCGCGGGGAAGGCCGTTCGAGCCCCCCCTGCTGAGCGGCCGGGCCGTCGTCTCGGTGCTCGGGACCCACGTGACGCTGGCGCGGGAAGTGAGCTACCGATTCAACGACCAGGCGGTGGGCGAGATCCGGCGACCCCTGCGGGTGGTGCCGGCGGTGGACGTGCGGCTCGATCCCGACGTCGTGGTCTGGCCGGCGGGCGCCGTCCCCACCCGGTCGTTCACCGTGACGCTGGAGCTGGCGCGACCCAGGGGCGTCACCCGCGCCGCGGTAACGGTCGCGGCGGTGGCGCGGACCACCGAGGGCCAAGAGTTCCGGGAACACACGGTGATGGTGGAATACCCCCACATCCGTCCCACGCCGTACGTCCGCCCCGCCTCGGCGACCGTGAGGGTGGAGCCCATGGCCCTGCCACGCGTCACCCGCGTGGGCTACATCCGGGGTGCGTCCGATCGGGTGCCTGAGGCGCTCCAGCAGATCGGGCTGCCGGTGGTGCGGTTGACGCCGCAGGAGCTGGCGGACGGGGACCTCTCCAAATTCGACGCCATCATCGTCGGGAGCCGCGCGTACGAGACGGACACCGCGCTGGTTCGCCACAACCAGCGGGTGCTGGCGTACGCCCGGCAAGGCGGGCTCGTGGTGGTGCAATACCAGCAGTATGCGTTCATCCAGGGCGGGTTCGCGCCCCACCCGCTCACCATCGCGCGTCCCCATGATCGGGTGGCGGACGAAACCGCGCCGGTGAAGGTGCTCGCTGCCGATCATCCCGCCCTCACGACGCCCAACCGGATCGAGGCCACCGATTGGGACGGTTGGCCGCAGGAGCGGGGGCTGTACTTCGCGCGCACCTGGGACGCGGCGTATGTGCCGCTGCTGGAGATGAACGATCCGGGCGAGTCACCGTTGCAAGGCGGCCTGCTGGTGGCTCGGGTCGGCTCGGGCACCTACGTGTACACGGGGCTGGCGTTCTTCCGGGCGCTGCCGGCGGGGGTGCCGGGGGCATATCGACTATTCCTGAATCTGCTGTCGCTGGGCCGTCGGTGAAGCGAATCTCGGTGCTCATGGCCGCCGCCTTCGTGGACATGATGGGCGGCGCCATGATCTTCCCGCTGCTCCCGTTCTACGCGCTGCATCTCAAGGCGGCGCCGTGGATGATCGGGTGGATGATCGCCTCCTTCTGGATCGCCCAGCTCGCTTCGTCGCCGCTCTGGGGTCGGGTGTCGGACCGCTACGGGCGCCGGCCGGCGTTGTTGGTGGGATTGACTGCCTCCGCGCTGGGTTTCCTGGTGTTCGCCTTCGCGGTGACACCGTGGATGCTGGTGTTGTCGCGTCTGGTGCAGGGAGCGGGCGGCGGGACCACGGGTGTGGCGCAGGCGTATGTGGGAGACGCCATCGAACCCAAGGACCGCGCCAAGGCGTTGGGCTGGCTGTCGGCTGCGACCAACGCGGGGGTGATGATCGGTCCGGCCATCGGCTCCCTGGCCACGAACCTGGGGATGGCCGCGCCGGGGCTCATCGCCGCGACGCTTTGCCTGGGCAACGTGTGGTACGCGTGGCGCTGGCTGCCGGAGTCGGCGCCGCACCGGCGGCCCAGCCACCAGGCCGCCGCGCCGAGCGCGCCGCGACGGCCGGTGATGGAGGTGGTGTGGGAGGTGTTCAAAGCCCCCAAGGCCGACGTGCCCCGGCTCGTCTGGATCTACGCCGTGGGCATGTTGGGCTTCATGTCCATGACCGGGGTCCTCGCGCTCTATCTGGACCGGGCGTTCGGCGTCACCGAGAAGACGATCGGTTTGTTCTTCGTGTACACCGGCGGCCTCTCGCTCATCATGCGGGCGTTGATCCTGGGTAAGATGGTGGACCGCTTCGGGGAGACCGGTGTGATGCGGATGGGCGCCATCATGCTGGCGCTGGGCCTGGCGGGCATCCCGCTTGCGCCCAATGTCTTAGGGCTCGCGGCCGTGATCGCCCTCATTCCCATCGGCACGGCACTCCTGTTTCCTGCGACGTCCGCCCTGGTCACGCACCGCGCGCCCAAGCAGGAGTTAGGACTGGTGCTGGGCGTGCAGCAGGCGTTCGGCGCCGTGGCCCGCGTGATCGCGCCCATCTGGGCCACCGCGGCGTTTCAGACACTGGGCGTGGGGGTGCCGTTCTACATCGCGGGCCTGGTGGTGGCGGTGGTGGGGCTGCTGGCGTTCGGGGTCAGACCCGTGGCGCATCTCGAGGCCGCGGAGCCCGCCCGCCCGTAGCTAGCGGACATCGCCTGGGAGCTGCTGTACCACCTTCCCGTGCTGGTCCAGGAACTCGAGGCTGGGTGCGCCCAGCGAGTCCACCATCAGCTGGATGCGCGGCCGGCCGCTCGGGTCGGACAACCTGAGCACCGCGGCCCGGCGCACGTCGCGTCCCACGTACACGCGCTGCGCGGCCAACGGCACCCCGTCTCGCGGCGCGCGCCACCGCTCGAGCGCCGCGGTCTTGGCCGGGCCATCCGGCAGCTTCATGATCGAGTCACGCTCGGCCACCACGTCGAAGATGTTGACATCGGCACGATCGAGGAACGAAAGCCCCACCTGACGCCGCCCGTCGTTATCGCTGTAGTTCAAGACCACGACCTGGTCCTGATCGAACTGGTCGAACGAAAGGTGATGGCCGGCGCTGAACTTGCCGTCCGGCGTCCGGCTCCCCTGGAACGTGAGCCCGCCGTTCTCCGTGCCCTCGTCGTTGAAGAAGATGATCCCCGGCCGGGTGCCGCCTTCATACCCGAACGGCTTGCCCTGATAAATGGGCCCGGTCGAGCGTGGGCGGTTGGAGATCACCATGCGGAGCTTGCCGCCGGGCTCCACCACGTTGATCCGCTCCACGTCGATCTCGGTGAAACGGGTCTGTTGGGCTTCCTGGCGGAAGGCGGCCAGGGTGAGGACCATCAACAGCGGGGTGCTGATCAGCGCGTGCGCGCGCAGCCAGCGTAGCTCGCGGCGGACGGCGTCAGGCATGGCTTGCTCTCAGGTGACAGGCCAGGCCATTATAACCCGCCCCCGGCACCTCATGATACCAGACCCGACCCCTCCCGACCTGGGCTCACGCCGCTTCCGCCGCACCCTGCTTCGCGTGATGGCGGTGCAGGTCGCCACGCTTCTGCTGCTCTGGCTGCTCCAGGCCCGCTACACCGGGTGATCGGACCGCGGTGCATCCGCTAGACTGGGTCATCATCGTCGTCTACCTGGTGTACGTCCTGGTGGACGGCGTGCGCCGGGCCAAAGGCACCCGCGAGCTGGAGGGCTACTTCCTCGCCAATCGCAGCCTGCCGTGGTGGGCGGTGGGCCTCTCGGTCATGGCGACCCAGCTATCGGCCATCACCCTGATCGGCACCACGGGGCAGGGCGCCACCGATGGCATGCGGTTCGTCCAGTTCTACTTCGGGCTGCCGCTCGCCATGGTGATCCTGGGCGTCACGCTGGTGCCGTTCCTCCACGGCGCCAAGGTCTTCACCGCCTACGAGTACCTCGAGCGTCGCTTCGACGCCAAGACCCGCTCGCTGACCAGCTTCCTGTTTCTCCTGGCGCGCGGCATGTCGTGCGGGACCATCATCGCCGCGCCCGCCGTGGTCTTCTCCGCCATCTTCGGGTGGGATCTCGTCTGGTCGGTGGCCCTGATGGGCATCCCCACGGTGATCTACACGATGATCGGTGGGGTGCAGGCCGTGACCTGGGTGGACGTGAAGCAAATGGTCCTGATCGTCTTCGCGCTGGTCGCCGTGGCCGTGATCCTGTTGGTGGAGTTGCCGGTGAGTCCGGACGACGCGCTGGCGATCGCGGGGGCCACCGGACGGGCGCGAGTGTTCGACTTCTCATTCGACGTGAACCAGACCTACACCTTCTGGTCCGGCGTGATCGGCGGCACGTTCTTGATGCTGTCGTACTTCGGCACCGACCAGAGCCAGGTACAGCGCTACCTCACCGCGAAGTCGGTGGACGAGGCGCGAAGCTCGCTCCTCATGAGCGCCTACTGGAAGATCCCGCTCCAGGCGCTGGTGTTGCTGGTGGGCGTGCTGGTGTTCGTGTTCTATCTGTTTCAGGCGCCACCGCTGCTGTTCAACCCGGCGGACGAGCGCGCGGTGCGCCGAGCGGAGCCCGGCGCGTTGGCGGCGCTGGAGACGCGCTACGGCGGGGTGCTGGCGGAGCGTCGTGCGGCGGTCGAGGTCGTGGCTCGGGCCCGGGACGGAGGGGACGGGCCGGCGGTGACGGTGGCGTTGGACCGGTTCAAGGCGCGCGACGCGGACGTGGAGACCGTCCGGGGGGAGGCGCTGGCACTGGCCGAGCGCGTGACGGGCGAGCCGTCACGGGACGTGAACTATGTCATGCCCTGGTTCGTGCTCCACCACCTTCCGCTTGGGCTGGTCGGCATCTTCATTGCCGCCGTGCTGGCGGCCGCGATGTCCAGCATCGCCGCCGAGCTGAACTCGCTGGCCACGGTGACGGTGATCGACTTCTACCGCCGCTGGGTTCGGCCGGAGGGGAGCGACGGGCACTACCTGCTGGTCTCGAAGGCGGCCACCGGGCTTTGGGGCGTCTTTGCCTGCGTGGTCGCGACCTTTGCCGCGACGCTGGGTTCGCTGATCGAGGTGGTGAATCGCTTCGGGTCCTTCTTCTACGGCTCGATCCTGGGCGTGTTCCTGTTAGCCATGATCCGGCGGGCCCGGCCCGTGGGCGCCTTCGTCGGCCTGATCGCGGGGATGGCGGCCGTGGCAGCGGTGAACTTCGGGGCCCCGTCGGTGTCGTTCCTGTGGCACAATGTCATTGGGGCGGTGACAGTCGTTGGCGTGGGGATACTTCTCAGCGCTATGCAGCGACCTGCGTCCTGAGAACGGACGTTGAGCGTCTGGTGAGTCGTCTCAGGGGACGGGCCTGCCTCCCAGCTCCGCCATCGTCGCCGTCAACAAGATGATCTGCTTCGTCCCGATCTTGGCCGACGGCACATCCGACCACTCGCTGAGGGTGTGCTGGTCGCCCCCGCGCGAGCGGCCCACCGAGATGGATGGGATGCCACGCACCACGCCCACGTTGGCATCGGTCGAGCCGCTCGGGCTGGCTTCCCGTCCCGCCGGTAGCTCGACGCCGAGATAGCGCAGGACGTCCACCGCGGACTGGACCAATGGATGGGCCCGCCGATCGGCCAGCTGCTCGGGCCGGCCTCCGGCTTCGTTCTTCTGGATGAACTCCCGCTCGAAACCGACCTGCTCCGCCTCCGCCGCGCGCCGGCACCGGTTCACGATCGCCGTGTCCAGCTGGGCCAGCAGGGCGGGGTCCACGGTGCGGAGATCCACGGTGAACGAGATTTCCTGGGGAATCGCGTTCACCACGTGGCCGCCGCGCCACATCCCCACGTTGTAGACGGCGCTCACTGGCGCCCCCTGCGGCGGCAGCGGAATGGTGTAGATGTCGAGGATACACTGCGCCGCCGCCCGGGCCGGATGGGGCTTGCCGCGCGAGCTGTTGGTGTGCGAGCCCTCGCCGGTGAACACCATGCGGGACCAGTAGATCCCCAACGCTCCGTAGCTCACCGATCCCAGGCCGCCGTCCAGCGCCACCAGCAGGTCCGCCACGTTGGCGTTGTGGTCCAGCCAGTACGCCATGCCGCGCAAGCCCAACTCCTCCTGCACCGTCCAGACGAACACCACGTCGCCTCTGGTCCTGATACCGGACGCGAGCAGCGCGCGCACCGCCTGGAGCGCGTTGACCACCGACGCGCTGTTATCGAACACGCCCGGCGCCTGAAGCTGGTCGCCGCGGCGCGTGACGGTCACATCGGTGTCCATGGGGTGCACGGTGTCGAGGTGTGCCGCGAAGACCAGCGTGGGTCCGCCGCCGGTGCCGCGGAGCCGAGTGCTGACATTCCCAATGGAATCCACCGTCGCCGGAAGGCCGAGCGACTCGAGCTGAGCCTTCACGTACGCCCCTCGGCGCTGTTCATGCTCCGACTTGGCCGGCATCTCGGTGATCCGGATCCACTCGGCGACCTGCGCGTCGAAGTGGTCGTCCACGTACCGCAGCGCGTCGCGCACGGCCAGTGACTCGGC
>Ga0209521_10000424_pt1 | contig 32060 bp, 30 predicted proteins | sample Rifsed19ft4_FD_184016 | JGI IMG/M metagenome (GOLD analysis project Ga0209521, IMG submission 184016) | Soil microbial communities from Rifle, Colorado, USA - sediment 19ft 4 (version 2) | ecosystem: Environmental > Terrestrial > Deep subsurface > Rock core/Sediment | place: Rifle, Colorado...
TTCTCTCCTCTACCTTCGGCGAGAGTGGTCCCGCCCTTTATACAAAAAGGTACATCCGATCCTACTTCACCTGCCAGATTCATCATATCAACCGATTCTATGTTGAGATCAAATAACTTATCCAGTGCAACCAGGGTTGCCGCTGCATTGGTACTGCCTCCGGCCAGCCCGGCACATACCGGAATATGTTTCCCTATATTGATTTTTACCGAATATTTACTTCTTAGATCATAACCGTCTAGAATCAGTGCTGCAGCTTTGTGAACCAAATTTTTTTCGTCGAGTGGTATATCTTCATTGTTGCAGGTAATATAGATCCCATTTTTATACTGTGAAGCGTAGCTTTCATTTCCTTTCGAGATCTCGAAAGTAAGTTCATCGGAGAGGCTTATGCTCTGCATTATCGATTTTATCTCATGATAACCGTCAGTCCTGCCGTTTTTTGAAACATTTAGATAAAGATTTATTTTACCCGAAGCCCTGAGTTTTAAAATATTTTTCGCCTTCATTGTGCAATATGATAACATAAATAATATATATTAGACATTAAGTTTTACTGGTCATTCAATTCTTTAAACAAGAAAATATAGTCTTTTAGGTAAAGTTCCTCTGCTCTTACATCTTTACTTTTCCCGATTTCGGAGAGCAATTTTATAACTAATTCCAATTTATGACAATACCTATCGCTTAGGGATAAAGAATTAACGAGCTTCTTCCTTCTATGTAAAAAACAGCTATTCAAAAAATCAAAAAAATCTCCCGTGCTGAGATTCTTATCTGCCAGGATTCCGGTATCTTTTCTATTTATCTCTACAACTGCCGAATCGATAAATGGTCTTGGAAAAAAACAATTGCGTGATATCTGAAAGCAATAATTAAAATCAGCCAGAAAATTGGACTTTAAATTATAGGAACTATAATTTTTATCCCCCACAGAAGCAAGAAGTCTAGCTGCTATATCTTTTTGTATGGTTACAAAGAACTTTTTTATATCTTCCGTTTCCGTGAGGATTTTTAGCAGGAGATGTGCCGCAATGCTGTAAGGAAGATTGGAGACCACTTTTGTTATCTTATACTTGTCGGCAATAAATGCATAATCAATTTTTAATGCATCAGCCTGTATCAATTGTATTTTTTCTTTTGAACTATCCTTGAAGATATCCTCGAATACCTTGACCAGCCTTTTATCTATCTCTATACAGACCACCTTTTTTGCCTCACCTATCAATATTTCGGTAAGGCTGCCGATTCCGCTTCCAATCTCAAGGATTATATCGCGAGAATTGACTCCGGCATATTTGACTATTTTTTTGGCGCTGTTGGTATCGATCAAAAAATTCTGCCCGAGACTTTTTTTAAGCTTTATTCCATAATATTTTAAGATTTGGGCGGTTCTCGAAGGAGAACTTATATAACTACTCATTTTTATTTAAACGATCAATCTTGATTTAAAGAAAAAAATTTTTCTGCGTTTTTTGAAGTGATATCTGCGACTTCTTCTAAACTTAAGTTTTTGATTTCTGCAATCTTTTCGGCAATATATTTCACATATCCAGGATAATTCTCTTTGCCTCTCACTGCCTGTGGGGCAAGAAAAGGTGCATCGGTTTCTATAAAGAGGCGTTCCATTGGGACTTTTTCTACTGCCTTAAGTACGTTTTTTGCATTGGGAAAAGTTATGACTCCGGTAAAAGAGATATACAATCCCAAATCAAGGCACTGCATGGCAAAATTAGTATCCCCTGAAAAGCAATGGATGACTGCCCTAAAATTACTGTTAGAAGTATATCTTTTTACCACTTCCAGTGTCTGGCTATGTGCATCCCTGTCATGGATTATTACCGGTACATCGTATTTAAGCGCCAGTTCTATATGAGCAGAGAAGGCTTTTTCCATATCCGTCCTGGGACTTAAGTTCCTATAGAAATCAAACCCCGTCTCACCCACTGCCACAACTTTACCGTTTCTTTTTCTATCATTTTTATCTTCTGCATCGGGGCTACTCTGTAATAATGACTCAAGGATTTTGATTTCTTTATTTCCGAAATTTCGGACATAATGAGGATGAACACCAACGCTGGCATATACATTGCTGAATTTTCCGGCAAATTCCACCGATTTCTTGCTCCCCTCCAGGCTCGAACCTACATTTATCAAATATTTGACACCTTCGTTTTCGGATCTTGCCACTGCTTCTTCCGGGGTCAGTTTTTTCAGCATATCTATATGAGTATGTGTATCTATAAAATACATTGCATCAATTTTACTTTATATTTTTTAATTACTGATCTTCATCCAGCCTGGGGAAAAGTATTTCTCTCTGACCAATCACTGTTTCACCATCGTATCTGCCCCAGACTCCTTCGTTTTCGATTGTCAGTTCACTGATGTCAGGATTAATTCCGAGCTGGGAAAATATTTTCTGGCACGTCGATGGCATAAAAGGTATAAGCAGGATAACGGACAGCCGTATTATTTCGGTTAGTTCATATAACACTGCATCAAGTTTTTTTTGATTTTCTTCATTTTCACCTTTAGCGAGGGCCCATGGCTGACTGTCTTCGATATACTTATTTGCGATATTTATAAATTCCCAGACTTTGACAAGATAATCGGAGAATCTAAAATCCTTTATATCCCCGAGAGTTTCTTTTTTTAGCTCGTCCCATTTTTTTTCAAAAACCGGATTGTTAACTTTTTTGGGAATTATCCCGTTTCTATATTTTGAGAGCATTGCCAGGGTCCTGGAAACCAGATTCCCAATATCATTGCTTAGATCAGAATTATATCTCCTGACAAAAGCTTTGGAAGTAAAAGAACCATCCTGTCCAAAAGAGATTTCTCTTGTAAGAAAGTATCTGATTCCATCCACTCCGAATTTTTCTGACATGTCATCCGGATCCAGAGTAATACCCTTGGATTTTGATAATTTCTCTTCTCCCATAAGAAGCCATCCGTGGACCACGATCTGTTTTGGGAGTTCGATGCCCAGAGACATCAGCATGGCGGGCCAGATTATGGCATGGAACTTTAAAATATCCTTTCCTATGTGATGCTGGTCCGCAGGCCAGTACCTGTCAAAAAGATCCTTATTTTCCGAGTCATAACCCAGTGCAGATATATAATTGATAAGGGCATCCACCCATACATAAGTATAATGGTTTGAGTCAAAGGGTATCGGAATTCCCCACTTGACTGTAGTTCTTGACACGCTGATATCTTTGAGTCCCTGTTTTAATATTCCCAGCACCTCGTTTTTTCTGGTTTCGGGAACTATAAAATCGGGATTTGCCTCGATGTGCCTTATCAACCTATCCCCATAATTGGATAGTTTAAAAAAATAATTTTCTTCCTTTACAGATTCAATATCTCTTTTGCACTGCGGGCACCTTCCTTCTTCCAGCTGGGATTCCAACAGAAACGTTTCACAGGGAACGCAATATTTGCCTTCATAAGTTCCCTTATAGAGATCGCCATTGTCTTTTAATTCTACAAGTATGTTCCGGACTATCTCTTCATGTTTTTTATCCGTGGTCCTTATGTAGCTATCATTACTGATGTTATACAATTTAAGCAGTCTCTTCATATCCGTAACCATTTCATCGACATATTCCTGGGGAGAGACACCTTTCTTTTCGGCATTTTTATTTATTTTTTGTCCATGTTCATCGGCACCGGTCAGAAAAAAAGTATCCTTACCGATAAGCCTATTAAATCTTGCAACCACATCTGCCAGTATGTATTCATATACTTGCCCCAGATGAAGTTTCGCATTCATATACGGAATCGCAGTAGTGATGTAAAATTTTTCCTTGTTCATAATTTCCTTTTTCTAATTCCTATCTTGAGCGGATTATAAAGATAACCCTCAGATTTTCGTTGCCATATTATACAATTTTTGTTTATCTATGTCATACCTGGATAATATGATTTTCAGTGCGCTTTTTTTGGAGATACCCTGCTTGAGGAGTTTAATTAGTTCTCGGGTTATATCTTCTTCGGAAAAATTTTTTATAAGGTCTTTTTTATAACCCTCTACAACCAATACTATTTCTCCCTTTATTTTTCTTTGAGCTATTTCGGATAATATGGTGCTTAAACTCCCCCTGATGGTTTCTTCATATATTTTCGTTATCTCCCTTACAAGACTTGCCTTCCTGTCGCCAAATTTTCCAATAAGTTCCTCTACCAGAGTTTTGATCCTGTTGGGAGATTCATAGAATATAAGAGTATAGGGGAATAAAGCCAGTTCCATAAGCTTATTTTTCATTTTTGCTTTAGCTTTTGGCAAGAAACCTGCAAATAAAAAATTATATGCCGGAAGACCTGAAAGGACAAGCGCGCTAACTGCGGCATTGGGCCCGGGTATTACGGTCATAGGAATGTTTTTTTCGATACATTCTTGTATTATCTTAAACCCGGGATCCTGAATAGCAGGCGTACCTGATTCTGAGACAAGTGCAATATTTTTCCCTGCTTCAAGCGTCTCTATTATATATCTGATCCTGCTTTCCCCGCTAAAATCCTGATAACTTATTGTATTCTTTTTAAGAATACCATGTTTTTGCAGCAACTTTTTTGTGGTCCTTGTATCCTCTGCAGCAATAAGATCCACCTCTCTTAGAATTTTTATGAGTCTTAGGCTCACATCTTCGAGATTGCCAATCGGGGTTGCACAAATAAAAAGGGTGCCTTTGATCTTTAGCCTCCGCTTTTCCGATTACAATACTATGCTATTTCTTTAAACATTTCTTTTGGATTTCCACAAATAGGACACGCGTCTGGCGCTGCACCTTCTACGGTGTTTCCACAGACCTGGCATACAAAAATAGGAGTATCGGGATTATTTCCAATACTGCCCAGATATTTCTTGTATAATCCCGCATGAACCTGTTCTACCTTATTTGCATAGGTAAAACTTATTTTTGCTTCTTCGGAATTTTCACTCTTTGCTTCTTCGATCATTTTTGGATACATATCTCTAAATTCAAATGTTTCTCCTTCTATTGCCGCCTTCAGATTGTCTTCCGTTGATTTTATACCGTCCATTGCTTTAAGATGATTGAGTGCATGCACGGTCTCCGCTCCAGCAGCAGCTCTGAAAAGTCTAGCTATCTGAGCATAACCGTCCCTATCTGCTTTTCGTGCAAAAGCAAGATATTTCCTGTTTGCCTGCGATTCACCTGCAAAAGCATCTGCCAGATTTTTTAAAGTTTTATTACCTGTCATTTTTTTATCACCAGTCATTTTTTCCTCCTCCCCCTTTTAATATAACATTAATTAACCTTTTTGCATTTATCACATATACCCTCAAAAATAATCTTGGAGTCCAGTATATCAAATTTCCTGCTTATACTTTCAGGAATTTTTATAATGTACCCGCTATCATTTATATCTATGATATTATCACACTTCATACACCTAAAATGATAATGTCTGTTTTGATCACCATCGAATCTTTTAGGCTCGCCTGGAAGTGTCAGAATATCGGCAATGCCTATTTTAGAGAAAGTCAGAAGAGTTCTATAAACCGTATCGAAAGAAATAGCAGGAAATATTTTCTTTACTTTCTTGTATAAAGTCTCTGCGCTGGGGTGATCTTTTGATCCCACCAGTTCTTTATAAATCAGACTTCTTTGAGGTGTGATTTTTAAATTATTCTTTTTGCATAATAAAACAAAAGATTCCATAAATTATTCCTTTTCTCTAAATAGTTTGGATTATTATATAATAATAATTATTATTAGTCAAATAATAAAATCTCCTGAACTTGAAAAAAATCGATATTGGGGGAGGAAAGACCAAAAGATTACAAACTTAACTAACTTAATCTTAAAAATCTTAGTTATTATAAATAATTAGACACAACAATTAATTCTAGTCTTCAAGTTCTTCTCCAAGTGAATCGACTGTTATTACATCAACACAATCCGGCAATATCAATTTACCTTTTGCTACCGCCTGATCAAGTTGATCCCGGTCTACAACATAAATCTTGACACGGTTTTCATACACATTAATATCCGATGACACAAATATTCTAAGTTCTTCTATGGAAGATGAAACTTCATTTTGAATATTCTGAAGCTCAACCAGTGACAATCCTGCTGTACCTACCTCTATTATGTCAGCCAGTTCTTCATATTTCTGAAGGTAAGGTTTTATTATTTCCTCAGCATTACGGGTAAAAAGAACGACCAATTTGAATTCAGGAGTATGTTCAATCCAATAGCCGGCTAATGTACCTGCTTCTTTCAAGATTAGCTCCTCGCTCAATTCTCCTGCTATATCCTGCAATCTAAACCTCTCCAGAGCTTCATCAGTAGTAATCCCATGTTGTTCAGCGTAAATCTCTGCAAAAAAAAGTTCATCTTCTTCATCTATTTCATCAGATGATACTGTATCACTGGATTCTGAATCTAAATCACTTCCATTGTAAACAACTTCTCCTACGACCCAGTAAGGACCCTGGCAATCCTCCGGAAGTGGTGTCTCAATATAATATTTTTCAATTGATTCCTTTGCATTCTCTCCAGTAATTTCACCGCCACCAACTCTTATATTATCTCCCACGCGAGCAAAAACCTGACCATTCTCATCAATAACCTGAATTTCTTCGCCTTCTGTACGCAGTGAAAAACCATAGGGCCAGATAAGCAAGTAGTTATCATCAAAATATTTTATCCTCAGACAACCATTATCCAATTCCAACTTTCCTTCCAGTATTGCCTCCATTCTAGCCATGCCAGCCTTTTGTACCGGAAAGTAAGGGACCGATGAAGAAATACTGGTGGAATTTTCTTTACAGGCAAATGTGGTAAATAGAATCATGGTAATTGCACATAAAAGTATAAATACCTTTTGCTTAATTAGAATAAATTTCAAAATGTAATTAGAATGATTTTTTTTGTAATTTATTGTTTTCATTATTAATTTGTCCCTTTTCAGAAATCAACTCCAGCAACAGTATCTAATTATAATAATCAAGATAATTAATCAGATAATAAAATTATACTATATTTGTAGATATCATTATAGTACAACAAAATTTATGGTAAAAAATGAGAGTACTTCTGATTATATATTGATTATATATTTAAAGAGGTCTATATATGAACTTCATTATCGTTATGAAATAATTCTTTGAGTTCTTGAATATCTACACATTATCATGAAAAACCGTATAATCGCCGCTAAGGAAGTATAAAACTCTCTGCCCTATATTTACAGATTGATCCCCTATTCTTTCAAGGTATCTGCTTGCCAGCACAATATTGGTTATGAACTTAATATTCTCTTCACTGCACTCTCGGGAAGTAAATAGTTTTCTGAAAATCATTTTCTGGATCTCGTCTACCATATCGTCTGATTTTCCCAGCTTCGATGCTAACTTTACATCCTTATTTTTAAAGGATTCAAGAGCTCTGTTAAGCTCCGGTTTCACCAGGTTTCCCATCTCAACTATTAGATCTATAATTTCCTTATCTAGATATTTCTTTTTTTCTTTAGCCAGCCTTCTCGCAACTTTTGAAATGTTCACCGAAAGATCACCGATTCTTTCCAGACACTTGATAATTATACTGATGGAATGCAGGTATCTTAAATCTATAGCCACCGGCTGGTGCTCTGCCTGCAGGACAATGCATTTTTCCTCGATTGAAATATCATATTCATTAATTTTCTCATCCTTTTCTATTACATCCTGTGCCAGCTCTGTGCTCATTTCAATAAAAGCTTTTATTGAATTATAAACCGCCTCCTGCACCAGGCTGCCCATTGCTATAACATCTTCAGTAATTTCATCTAGCCTCTGGTGAAATGTCCTTCTCACTTCTCGCTCCTTGCAGAATATTTTTTTGTAATAAGATTATAACTTCCGGATGATAATTCTAATCTTAAAAGATTATAGCATATGTTTTTTTTTATAAATATTGGATAAGTTTCTTATAAATATAAACTTACTCAATGGCAACTCTAATATAAATAAAGTATTGGATTAAGCATTTTAACTAAAGGGGTTTAAGATCCCTGGTATAGATAAGTGTGGTGGCGAGACGCAGAATTGAACTGCGGACACATGGATTTTCAGTCCACTGCTCTACCAACTGAGCTATCTCGCCAACCTTTACAACCTTAACACTATACTGGCGGAGCTGACGGGATTTGAACCCGCGATCTCATGCGTGACAGGCATGTGTCCTAAACCGCTAGACGACAGCTCCACTTAACCGGAAATATATGGTGGGCGTTGTAGGGATTGAACCTACGACCCCCTGCTTGTAAGGCAGGTGCTCTCCCAGCTGAGCTAAACGCCCACATCCGATGGTAGCCTGTAGGAGAATCGAACTCCTGTTGGCAGGTTGAAAACCTGCTGTCCTAACCCCTAGACGAACAGGCCATTACTGGTGAGCCGTGAAGGGATCGAACCTTCGACACCCGGATTAAAAGTCCGGTGCTCTACCTACTGAGCTAACGGCCCGTGCTAATTCAATATAATAGTGATTTATAGCGACTTAAAAAAATAATATACGGCCATCAGCCGTCCAATTAAATTAGCAAGCGTAAAGTCTACTATAGTAAAAAAACGTTGTCAACAAACAAAAGAAGGGTACTTTCGACAAATTATCAATCAGTATCCGACTTAGTCATACCCTTGATCATAGAAGATACTTTACCAACTTTTTCCTTACTTTTTTCCAATAATTCCTCGCCCATAACCTTTGCTTCGCATATGGTAAATTTTCCTCTATCTATTACATCTTTTAATTTTTCATTTATTATTTTTCTGGTCTTTAGTCCTGACCGTGGAGCAAACAGCAATCCTAATATAAATCCCGAAAAAACCGAAACTGAAATAACTATCAACATCCCCAGCAAATTCTTCCCGGTTGATTTATATTGCCTATCATTTTTGAAATTCGAATCGCTATTCTCGCGCATCATCGATATCCTTTAATCAATGAATTTATATATATCTTTATTATAAACTATTTGAAATCTATATTGAACATTATGACTTCAAAAAAATAAAAAAACGAAGCGATAAGCATTCAATCCACAAGATATCCTATGACTTCCACCCAGCCTTTATTCATGACATCGCTTGTAATAAAGACATTATCGTGTTTGCGAAGCTCATCCAGCATGATTTCTTTGTGCTCAAGCGCATTTTGCATTAGAAAAAAGTATTTAACCTCGTCTGCCATTTTTAAGTCTTCCAGAGAATCACCCAGCGCTATACAATTTTGAGTATCAAAATTTCTGATCTTTTTATCCAATTTTATTCCACTTGCTTTATTTACTCCAAAAGGCATCAAATTATATATATGAAGTTTTTCTATACCGAGCTCCAGCTTCATTAATGATGAAAATCCATTGTCTACCATAACAAGTCCCCGGTAATCTTCGTCTTTAAGTAGTTTGTTCGCCTTTTCAAGATCTATCTCCCCGAAAAATAATACATTATAAGATCTGTTCCTGCTCCAATCCATTCTACTCTCTATTTTACCCGGAAAATTTTTCTTGAATAACTCGATTATCCTTATTAAGTCTTTTCCTCCATATGTCAGTTCATATTTTTCTTTCCGGCTGTCAAAGGTAACATGAACTTCTTCCCCGAGATCATAGACCAATTCGGCACCAAGTTCTGCAATATAGTTTTTAAGTCCGATTATCTGCGCGTTATATCTCAGCTGGAATTTATTTCTACCGGAAACCAGGACAATATCCCAGTTTTTTTCTGCTGCCAGTGGTAGGAGTCTTACTGCTTCGAAATAATACTCACTCTTATAATCCTTGATAATACACCCTCTGTCATTTAATAAGGTCCCGTCAAGATCGGTATATATGGCTTTCAAATCCTTCAAATTTTCTTTTATTTCTTTTTTATTGTCTTTAAAAAGTCTATATTTTACTTCCACCAGATCCTACTTCCCATTTCATTAAGAAAAAATGCACAATACCGGATAATAATCACCGTTAATATAAAAATAAGCTGGTTTTGATTAATCTTTTCTAAAATCCAATATTAAACGATTAGTGAAATTCCGAACGGATCTTTATAAAACGCATCACATCGCTTTTTGTGATTATCCCCCTGAGTTTATCACCGGACATAACCACCAGGTAACCCAGATCGTTTTTCCCCATCTTTTTAATGGCGTCGGATATTTCCATTTTTGCATCGACTTTAGAATTTTCCGAAATTCGTTTTACTATGTCTCCCACCTTCACTTCAGTCCATTCTTCTTTCGGAATACCTTTGACCTCATGCAAAGAAATGACACCAACTAGCTTCTTTGTTTTTTCGTTTTCTATAACAGGAAATCTTCCAAATCTATACTTCATAAAATAGTCGTCTACCAGATCCTGTATTGTTGTATTTTTTGTAACATCCACAATATTTTCATTCATCACATCTTTTACCATGATTCCTTTTATAGAGGACTCAAAAATAAGCTGGCGATAACCCATTTGAGCGGAAGATTGTAAAAACCATCCTATAAAAGCAAACCATATCCCATTTAAAAAATTGCCGATAAATATATAGAATATGCCTGCCGCTATAATCAGAAATCCTATTATTCTCCCCACAGTAGAAGCTATAAAGGTTGCGCGTTCCAGATTTCCGGTCGTCTTCCATAGGATAGATCGCAATACCCTGCCTCCATCCAGAGGATAACCCGGAAGCATATTAAAAATTCCCAGCACTACATTTATAATAGCCAGATATCTGACCGGTTCGCTTATCAGAGCGATATTTCTGGAAAAGAACCATATGACCCAAAATATTGCCGCAATCACAAAGCTTGCCGCAGGACCGGCAATGGCCATAATAAATTCACTAAACGGAGTTTCAGGTTCCTTCTCTATCTGGGACATTCCCCCAAAAAGATAAAGAGTTATTCTTTCGACATTTGTACCTCTTCTTCTGGCAACAAGGGAATGACTCATTTCATGTATTAACAAAGAAATAAAAACAAAAATTACAGTAATAATAGTGATCAATGCCAGAAGACCTGTGTTTAATCCGGGAAAAATTGACGGAAAATAAATAAAGCCAAAATAATAAGCAAACAATGCAAATATGATAAACCAGCTATAATCCAGCCTTATCTCTATCCCAAAGACTTTGAATAATTTTATCGAAGATCTAAACATACTGGCTTCCTTTCTTCTTGTTTTAACTACTGGCGATTTATTGGTATCTTAAAAAAATAAATATGGACTCCAGAAATCCTTTTATCAGTATTATATATTACTTAAATTAAAAACATCTATCAACATAAATCCAATGACAATATATTGGTATTCCTTAAATCACTCTTGGGCCCCGATGATTAACATTACATTTTTAAAATATGATAAAATAACATTTAGTAAAAAATAAAAATATAGAAATGGAATTCACCGAAAAACTTCTATCGGAAATAAGATTTGATTCTACAGTTGTCATATTGGATATCCTGATACCCTGTATTCTTTCACTGATCTTTGGAGGCATCATAGGTTTCCAGAGAGAAAAAGCCGATAGACCGGCAGGGCTCAGGACACATGCCCTTGTGTGTCTTGGTTCAACCGTTTTTACTCTGATATCTTATCTCGGATTTTCATCAGGCGGCACTGCCGATCCGACCAGAATAGCTGCAGGTATTGTAACAGGTATCGGCTTTATTGGTGCAGGGGTCATCTTCAGGCAGGGCTCTCTTATAAGAGGAGTAACCACCGCCGCCAGTATATGGACGGTTGCTTCGATTGGTATGGCGCTGGGTGTAAAATTATATTATCTTGCCATCCTCGTAACGATCCTCGGATTTTTGACCTTAAGTATTTTAAAATATTTCGAGGATAGAATAATCAGACTGCCAGACTATTCGCTAAAAATAATCACTGCGGAAAGCTTCGATGATCTGGATAAAATAACCGGACCCATCGAAAAAATGTCCGTAAACATAAAAAGTAAAAAATATGAACTCGATAGGGAAACCAATAAGAAAATATTTATAATAAATCTTCACAGTAAAGATCCCGAATTTTCTACCAAAATAATCAAAGAGTTAAGTAAGTTCAAAGAAATTGAGGAAATAACCATTAACTGATACATGAGATTTATAGCCGACATAATGGTAGGAAAACTTGCTAAATATCTGCGTATGGCAGGTCACGATGTTCTGTATATAAACACCGCAAGCGATGATGAAATAATAAAAATAGCCAAAGAAAAAGATAGGATGGTACTGACAAGAGATTCTTTGATGCTTACCAGGAAAGAATTCAAGAATGGAACCATAAAAAGCCTGTACATTAAAGATGAAAAACTTAAAAATCAACTGGAACAAATCAAATCCGATTTCAAGATTTCTCTTGAACCCAACCTTATAAGATGTGTCGAATGCAATCAAAGACTTACAGGTGTAGAGAAGGAAGATATTAAAAATAAAATACCTCCCTATGTATACAAAACGCAGCAAAGCTTTCTTTATTGTAAGAAGTGCGATAAATATTACTGGAAAGGGACACATTACCAGCATATCAAAAACACCTTCCTGGATATCAGCTAGTTAAAAGTCCTCTAGTAGAATTTTTTAGAGTTAACCTTTATAATTCATACTGCCGGACACACTTCTTGAATTATAATTAGCAGCAGCAGCTTTTAATATTTGAAAATAAATGTTTAGAAATTTATGAAAAAAATATCTGATTTTTTTTATGGTATCCCAGTGGTACTTTTTATAAATTTTTATAAACTCTTCACAAGGACCCGGGTCTTCAATGCTAAAAGACTACCCAGGAACAAGTCAGTAATACTTGCAATAAATCATACTGCTGATGCCGACCCAATAATACTGCTTACCGCAATCAAAAGAAAAATATGTTTTGTTGCAGAAAGTGAGAATTTTGGTAACTGGCTCTCCAGTTTTTTTATGAGAAAGTTTGCAAATTGCGTACCCGTATTCAATAAAGATGAGTCCTCAAAAAATACTAAAAGTTTTAAGGAACTTTTCAAAATATCAAAAAACAAAAATGTATTTCTTGGCATATTTCCGGAAGGTATGCTCAATAAGAAGAATGGTTTCAAAGAATTTAGGAAGGGTGCCGCTTACCTCAGCTATAAAACCAGACTCCCCATAATCCCTGTTTATATGCATAACACCAATAGAGGTCCTGAAAGTAAAAAATGGATCTGGAATAACAGAATAACCAGAGGGATAATCTCGCTTGTAATAAATGCATACAGGAAGATAAATATATTTATCGGGGAACCAATCAACCCTATTGCCGAAAACATTCTGGAGGAATTCAAGGACTTTACCAATCCGGGAAATTATAAAAAAGTAATCGATAATATCAACGAGGCACTGGAAAAGGAGTTTCTGGAGCTTGCTGACGAAGCCGATGATTTGTTCGGTACAGAAGATGAAAGTCCCTCCGGATCCAGTTTCATAGATGACTTTGATGAAAATCCAAAGAAATTAAACTCTTAACCGGGCTTCTTCTTTTTACTTTTTACTAATCTAAAAAACGTTAAAAAAATTGTATTTCCCTTCAAATCAGAAATAATAATTAGAAAATATATACAATATAAATTTTGATTATTTATTGACAAAAAGTATTTCCGTATTACAATAAGTATGTATTACTGAAAATATGAAATGAGGAGGTGCTAAGATTGTCTGAGCAGGGAAAACTTATGACCAAAATCGTTAAACCATTATCCAGAGGACAGATCACTATTCCTATAGAGTTTCGCAAGAAGCTTGGAATAGGATCCAACACTATTCTAAATCTTTCCCTAAAGGGAAATAAAATAGAGATTACGCCTGCTGTGGTCCGGGAATTTAACGAGGAAGAGTTGAGGGAATATACCGATGAGGAAATTTCTCAATTTCTTCGGGATGATAAGATAGACAAAGATACGGCAAAAACCGTAAAAAGGCTTCTTTCCGAGAGGAAACTATAATATGGCCGGGAAAAAAAGGGTTTTTTTAGATGCCTCTGTTTTTATTGCCGTTGCAGGGTCTGAAAGTGGCGGTTCTTCCATAATTTTGGAAGTTTGCAAAGGAATTAAATTTTCTGCGGTTACAAGCCGCAGGATTCTTTTAGAAGCTCAAAAAAACATTAGAAAAAAGCTGCCTTCCGAAGCTCTTCTGCACTTCTATAAGGAAATAGCCAATCTTAGTCCAGAGATTATTAAACCACCTGCTGAAAAAAGACTAAGTCAGTATAATGATATTATTGCTTTTAAGGATCGCCACGTACTTGTGAGTGCCCTGGAAGGGAAAGCTACTTTTCTTATTACCCTGGACCGAAAGCATTTTCAAACAGAAGCCATAAGGAAAGCAAACCTTTTGATAACTATCATGACCCCTAAAGAATTCTTGGAGTTTGTAAAGAAATATACTGAATTATAAAAACTTTCCAAGAATTCAATTTTATTCTCCATATCAAAATTGCCCTGAGTGATATAACTGATTTATTTTCAAGATGAAGATGATTGAAAAGCGATTTAATCTATCTACAAGAGAATATTGATAACAAAAAACATCTAAAAAAATTGCAAGCAACTGTATATTTAGCAGTAAATTTAAAATACATATTCAGTTCTATCCTATACAATAATATTCTTTCTCGGATTTTCATCATAACTACTGGCAAACTCGTCAAAATGCTTTTTCTGTTCATTGGTCAATTTCTCAGGTAAGACAAGTTTGATCTTTGCGTAGAGGTCCCCAAAACCGCTGCTTCTTAATTTCGGCATTCCTTTTCCCTTCAGCCTTAATGTTTTACCACCCTGAGTTTTTGGCGGAACTTTTACTATGACTTTCCCATTAAAAGTCGGAATATCGATCTTTGACCCATAAAAGGCTTCCTTTATGGTAACAGGCACTTCACAATAAAGATCATCTCCCTTTCTGGTAAAAAAATTATCCGGAGTAATATTCACTATCAGGTATAAATCGCCAGCCTTTCCGCTTGTTTGACTATCTCCTCCTTCTCCTGTTACCCTGATCTTGCCGCTATCTTTGATACCCCTGGGTATTTTTACATTGATATTTCTTATTCTTCCATTCCTTTGCAGCCTGAGCGATCTCTGTGTACCGGAGTATGCTTCCCTTAAATTTATACTGAGGCTGGACTGCATATCCTGGCCTTTTTGTATGATAGTGCCCCGGGTTCCTCTTCCGAACTGCGAACCAAAATCTGAGCCAAAGCCGGAAAACCTATCATCTGCTCCTCTTCCAAAAAACATCTCAAAGAAATCCGAAAAGCCGCTCCCCAGATCTTCAAAATTAAAACCTCTTCCTCCGGAATCATAGGTATAGGTTCTTCCTCCACCGCCGGGCCAACCGGGACCTGCACCTGCATACTGCTTCCAGTTTGCACCCAGTTGATCATACCTGGACCTTTTCTGAGGGTCCTTCAAGACCTCGTATGCTTCCCCAATATCTTTGAATTTCTCTTCGGCTTTGGGATCGTTCAGATTTGCATCAGGATGATACTTCCGGGCCAGTTTCCGGTAAGCTTTTTTTATCTCATCCTGTGATACACTTTTGTTTACACCAAGTACTTTGTAATAATCCTTATATTCAACCATCTATAATCACCTGTAAATCTTTTAAACACACCTGCCCATAACCATCAAAAATAGCTATGGGCAGGTATTAGACACATACTTTCTTTAAAACTACTGATCAACATCGTTATATAGTTTATTTATTTTCATCATCTTTGGCTTCAAATTCAGCGTCAATTACCTCTTCTTCTCCATTACCTTCCTGCTTGCCGCCAGTTTGCTGGCCTTCCGTTGTCCCTGCTCCGGGACCCCCCGGTCCTCCCGGTCCTGTGCCGGTACCCGTTCCAGCCTGTGCATATAGCTTTTGAGACAATTCATTCTGCAGATTCTGCAGTTTCTCTGTCTCTCTTTTTATTTCATCGGCATTCTCTGATTCCATGCTTTTTCTTAAAACTTTGACCTGATCTTCGATTTTTTTCTTCATATCTTCCGGAACCTTACCGCCCACATCCTTCATTAACTTTTCCGTAGAATAAATAAGGGAATCGGCATTATTCTTTACATCCACCGAATCACGTTTTTTCTTATCTTCTTCAGCATGTTCCTTTGCCTCATTGACCATTCTATTTATTTCATCATCCGTCAAATGTGAAGTTGCTGTAATGGTTATTTTCTGTTCCTTACCGGTAGCAGTATCTTTTGCCGTAACGTCTACAATACCGTTGGCATTGATATCGAATGTCACTTCTATCTGAGGGATTCCCCTTGGTGCAGGCGGGATTCCGTCCAGCCTGAACCTTCCGATAGTTTTATTGTCTCTTGCCATATCCCTTTCTCCCTGGAGAACATGGATATCCACACTGGTCTGATTATCGGCAGCGGTGGTAAATATCTCGCTCTTCCTGGTAGGGATAGTAGTATTTTTCTCTATTAATCTGGTCATGACACCGCCCAGAGTCTCAATACCAAGAGAAAGAGGAGTTACGTCCAGAAGAACCACATCTCTTACATCTCCTTTTAATACCCCTGCCTGTATAGCTGCCCCTACTGCTACCACCTCATCGGGATTTACGCTCTTATTGGGTTCTTTACCTGTATAATTCTTTACTAGTTCCTGTATAACCGGCATTCTTGTTGCCCCACCAACAAGTATTACTTCATCTAAATCAGCACTCTTAAGACCAGATTCTTTTAGAGCTTTTTCCAGAGGCCCCTTACACCTATCGGTAAGATCTGCTGTTAACTGCTCGAACTTTGCCCTGGTTATCTTTACTTCAAGATGTTTTGGCCCATTCGCATCAGCTGTAATAAACGGAAGATTTATATTTGTCTCCATTACCGAAGATAATTCCACCTTTGCTTTTTCCGATGCTTCTATCAACCTTTGCAGCGCCTGCCTGTCTTTTCTTAAATCAATTCCATTTTCTTTTTTGAATTCATCAGCGACATAATTCATTATCCTGTCATCGTAGTCATCTCCACCCAGGTGCATATCGCCGTGGCTGGCTTTTACTTCAAATACTCCTTCGCCCACTTCGAGTATCGATACGTCGAATGTTCCTCCACCAAGGTCGAATACTAAAATTTTTTCCTCTTTCTTTTTATCAAGTCCATAAGCCAGTGAAGCAGCTGTTGGCTCATTTATTATCCTTAAAACATTAAGTCCGGCAATTTTCCCGGCATTTATGGTTGCCTGCCTCTGTGCATCGTTAAAATAAGCAGGAACGGTAATAACTGCATCGGTAATGCTGGTCCCCAGATAACTTTCGGCATCTGTCTTTAACTTTTGCAGTATCATGGCCGATATCTCTTCCGGTGTATGATTTTTACCTCCGACTTCTACTTCAGCCAGATCGTTTCTGCCCTTCTTTACCACATAGGACACTATCTTTCTTTCACTTTCTACCTCATCATACTTTCTGCCAATAAATCTTTTAATAGAGTAGATAGTATTTTCAGGATTCAAGGCTGCCTGTCTTTTTGCTAACTGCCCTACAAGCCTTTCTCCCTTTTTTGTTATGCCAACAACCGAAGGTGTGGTTCTGCCTCCTTCACTATTTGTTATAACCGTCGGCTTGCCGCCTTCCATAACCGCTATACATGAATTAGTCGTCCCCAGATCGATTCCTACTGCTTTTGCCATTTTATATTCATCCTTTCTAAATTAATTTTCTTAAAGAAAAAAATAACGCTTATAGCGCTTTGCGCCTATAAGCTTTATTCACTATATCTATTACTATTCTTTAGTAATATGCATTAAGTAATTCTTAAAGCGATCGACTACATCTTCAGGACACTTTCCCAGAATTATATTATCTCGTCTTCTTATCAGGATAATTATCGACCTTAAGTTCATTCCTTCATCGTACATTAATTCTCTTATGTACTCCAGCCACCTGATATCTGCTTTCGAATAATATCTCTTCCTTCCCCTTCTTAAGGGCTGTACCAGATTGAATTTTTCATAATAGTATAATGTCCTGCTGTTTACTCCTAAAAAATCAGCTACAAGCTCTATAGGATAACTTTTATCATATTCATTAAACAATACAATCCACCGCCTTTTTTACTTATAACAATTTTATTAAATAGTAATATTATTGTCAACTATTTAATAAAAGATTTTTAATATTATACAAAATGTTTTTTTACTTAAAAGTAAAAATATTTTTACTTATAATTACAATCAATAATCATAGCAAAGGAAACCTATGAAAAATTTACTTACCGGTTTTAATTTAATATAATCATTAACTTACGGACAATATTTATACAAAGGAGTCTTTAATCAAGGAATTAAAAACACTCTTAAAATACCTTAAAAAACATAAATCCCATCTAATGGTAAGTATATTATATATATTTTTTACAAATGCCCTGGCACTCCTTATCCCCTGGATACTTAAGATTGTAATAGACAGCATAGAAAATTTTCCTGAAAGTACCAATCTTTTAAAATACAGCTTGTTTCTTATAGGAATAGCAGCGGTACAGGGAGTGTTCAGATTTTATATGAGAAAAATACTTGTAGGGACATCCAGAGAAATTGAATATAGTATCAGAACGGATTTCTTTTCACACCTTCAAAAACTCGATTCCTCATTTTTTACCAATACAAGAACTGGAAGTATTATGGCACTTATGACGAATGATCTGGAAGCGGTCAGGAATTTTCTCGGACCAGGACTTTTAAACCTTTTTAATACTATTTTTGTTTTTGTAACTACTTTAACCGTTATGTTTCTCATAAATGTAAAATTATCGCTTTATTCACTGATTGCATTCCCCATACTTCCACTGCTGGTAAATAAGCTGGGCAATATGCTCCATCAGAGGTTTAAAAAATCCCAGGAACAATACGCGGTTCTTTCTGCAAAGACACAGGAAAGTATTGCAGGAATAAAAGTCATAAAATCATTTACTCAGGAAGAAAATGAAAAAAGCACATTTTCGCAGTTGAATATGGAATACTTGAAAAGAAATTTATCCCTTGCCAGAGTAAGAGGTGCATTCTGGCCGTCAATGATCTTTGTTGGAGGAATCGGAACACTTGTCGTTCTGCTCGTAGGTGGAAGACAGGTAATAAACGGAACCCTTACCATAGGTCAATTCGTCCAATTTTCTGCCTATATTGGTTCTATTACCTGGCCCCTTATATCTGTTGGATGGGTAATAAACCTGGTCCAGCGCGGTTCTGTTTCTATGGGCAGGATCAATAATATATTCAGAATAAAACCGGAAGTCACCAGTCCTAAAAAACAGCCTCATGTAAAAACCTTAAAGGGCAATATCAGTTTCGATCATATATTTTTCAGATATGAACTTAACAAAAATACGGCAAGATTAATAAAAGCAAACTTTATTGATTTTAAAGATACTTCATTTATAGATGATAAAAATAATTGGATACTAAAAGATATAAGTTTCGATATCGAAGCAGGGATGCAGGTTGGGATAGTGGGATTTACCGGGTCAGGGAAGTCAACCATCGCAAATCTTATCCCTCGCCTTTACGATCCTCAGAAAGGCGAAATCCTGATAGATGGGCTCAATATAAAATCATACTCTCTTGAAGTACTCCGCTTAAACATCGGATATGTTTCTCAGGAACCTTTCCTTTTTTCCAAATCAATCAAAGAAAACATCTTATTCGGAAAAGAAGAATACCTGTCAAATCTTGGCGAGATCGGAACTATGCGTGAAATTATAGAAGTTTCTAAAATATCCCATCTTCATGAAGATGTCATGCAATTTCCCAAAAGATACGAGACTTTGATTGGAGAACGAGGTGTTACCTTATCAGGAGGACAGAAACAGAGACTGGCAATAGCCAGGGCACTGCTTTCGCATCCGGGAATTTTGATCCTTGACGATTCATTTTCAAGCGTAGACACAAATACCGAAGAGTTGATATTTGAGGACCTGAAGAAAAATATTACCGGCATCACTACCATAATCATCTCTCACCGCATTTCTACTATAAAGAATTCTGATTTAATAATAGTAATTGATGATGGAAAAATAAATGCAATTGGAAAACACGTTGAGTTACTGCGAAAAAGCGGAATTTATCAGAGTTTATATCATAAACAACAATTATCGGAGGAACTCGAAGAAGAAGTTTAACAAAACCAGGGAAAATATGACCGAAGGATTTTACGAAAAAGATTTATTAGAAAAACAAATAGACAAAAAGATTGCCTTTAAGCTTTTTGGATATATCAAACCATACCGTTTTTTACTGGGACTTACCATCTTTTTACTTCTACTCACCGCGGGACTGGAAATACTGGGACCGTATCTGGTTAAAATTGCCATCGACCGTTATATCACCCCCGGAAAGTTCGAAGGCCTCGTCTATGTAGTTGTCCTGTATGGACTGGTGATCTTATTCGAATTCATAATCCAGTACTTCCAGGTGTATTTTACCGAATATATGGGCCAGAAAATAATGTACGACATGAGAATGAACATCTTTGCACATATAAATAAAATGCCCATGTCATTCTTTGATAAAAATCCGACCGGCAGGATCATGACAAGGGTGACGACTGATGTCCAGACATTAAATGAGATGCTGTCTTCAGGTACCGTGACCCTCTTCGGAGATGTGTTCATGATAATGGGTATCACGGTCATGATGCTTTCCCTGAACTGGAAATTGTCACTTATCACTTTTTCTGTGCTTATTTTGCTCGCCATTGCCACGTTTATATTCAGGTCAAAGGTCAGAATAGCTTTCAGGATCATCAGGGCAAAAATATCCAACATAAACTCTTTCCTGCACGAGGCAATTTCCGGGATCAACACTGCCAAAATATTCAACAGACAGGAAGAAAACGATAAAGATTTTAAAATCCTGAATAGGCAATATCTGGATATCTATCTTAAGACCATATTTTATTATGCTGTCTTTTTCCCTGTGGTGATTCTTATAAGTACCATGGCAATAGCATTGATAATCTGGTACGGGGGCCAAAAAGTCATACAGAACTATCTTACACTTGGAACTCTTGTGGCTTTTATTCAGTATATAGAAAAATTCTTCCATCCCATAAGTGATCTCAGTGAAAAATTCGGAATCTTCCAGGAAGCCATTGCGGCTTCGGAAAGAATATTCAAGCTTCTGGAGCAGAAGCCATCAATAATCTCCCCTGCCAGTCCCGTAAAAGTCAGGGAGATCAAAGGTAATATTAAGTTTGACAGAGTATGGTTCGCTTATAATAACCGGAATTATGTATTAAAAGATATTTCATTCAAACTTGAAACCGGCAGAAGCATAGCCTTCGTAGGAGCAACCGGTTCCGGCAAGACTTCTATCATCAACTTACTTAACAGGTTTTATGACATTCAGAAAGGAAAGATCTTTCTTGATGACATAGATATAAAGAGATTCGATCTCCAGGATCTGAGGAAACATATAGGAGTAGTGATGCAGGACGTATTTCTTTTCTCCGGAACCATACTGGATAATATCCGGCTTGGAAATAAGGACATCTCATTTGACGAGGTAATAAAAGCTTCAAAATATGTAAATGCCCACAAATTTATAGAAAGACTTCCCGGAAAGTATGACTATGAGGTAAAGGAAAGAGGGCAGACATTATCAGTGGGCCAGCGCCAGTTAATTGCTTTTGCCAGAGCGCTGGTGTTCAACCCGGAAATACTTCTGGTACTTGATGAAGCAACATCGAGTATCGATTCCGAAATAGAAGCGCTGATACAGGATGCCCTGACCAAAATAATGAAGAACAGGACCACTATAATAATTGCCCACCGTCTTTCCACTATAAAAAATGTAGATAAAATAATAGTGCTTTCCCACGGCAGAATAGTTGAAGAAGGTACCCACGAGAAACTGCTTAAACTGAAAGGAATCTACCACAAGCTTTATAGGTTCCAGTATCAGCTTCAATCTTAGATATCAATGGTTGAAAGATTATTTACCTTATATCGTAAAATTTTCTTTTGATTGTGCTACAATAATTTCATATATGACCTCGTATTAATCCGATGACAAAAGAATCGGTATTTTAAAAACAAAAGGAAAAGATATTGCTGGAAAAATATCGGAAAAAAAGGAATTTTTCTTCGACTACCGAACCGGAAGGTAAGGGAAAGGGGAAAATTCCGGTAAAAGCAAAACCAAAAAAAATAGGAACCGGTAAAAAAAACCTGGAATTTGTCATTCATCAGCATTTTGCTTCCCGCCTGCATTACGATCTACGACTTGAACTGGAAGGCGTCTTAAAAAGCTGGGCAGTCCCTAAAGAACCCTCCCTTGATCCCTCTGTTAAAAGACTCGCTGTCATGGTCGAAGATCATCCCTTCGAATACAGATTATTCAAAGGCACCATACCCGAAGGAAATTACGGGGCAGGTAAAGTAAATATCTGGGATAAGGGGACCTACAATGCCCTTGATGCCGCAAACAGAGAAGAGAGCGAAGAGGCTCTAAAGAATGGTTTAAAAAGGGGGCATTTGACTTTTATACTGAAAGGCAAAAAATTAAAAGGGGAATTTGCCCTTGTCAGAATCCCAAAAACCGGTGAGAAAAATTGGCTCCTTATAAAGAAAAACGATCAGTTTGCTCTACGGTCGAACTAATATTAGCTTAAAGGACTTATCAGTGAATTTACCCGATGTATCAAAGATTTCCGGTGCAGAAAAAAGATCACAGCCGCATAACATAAAGCCAATGCTTGCGACACTGGCCGACAAAGCTTTTAATAAAGAAGGATGGTTTTTTGAAATAAAATGGGACGGATACAGGGCAATTGCAGAACTAGCAGGAAGTAAGGTAAACTTATATTCCAGAAACGGTATATCTTTTAACGAAATTTTTGTGTCTATTAAAGACTCCCTTCAAAAAATATCTTACAGCGCAATATTCGATGGCGAGGTTGTCGTACTGGATGAGTATGGCAATTCAAGTTTCGAGCTTCTCCAGCAGTACAGGAAAACCGGAAAAGGAGATATTGTTTATTATATTTTTGATCTCCTCTATTTTAATGGTCATACTTTAATGAATGTCCCGCTCCTTGAAAGAAAAAATGTTTTAAAAAAAATCCTTCCTAAAATGCAAAATCTTAAATTCAGCGATCATATCGAGAAAGTGGGCATAAAGATGTTTAAAGCCGCACAAAAAAATGATCTTGAAGGAATCATCGGAAAGGATAAAGATAGCTTTTATTTGTCAGGTATAAGAAGCAGATCATGGCTCAAGATCAAGACAAGACATGAACAGGAAGTAGTGATCGGAGGTTTTACCGAACCAGGAGGAGGAAGAAAAAATTTCGGCGCTCTGGCAGCCGGTGTTTATGATAAAAATGATCTTATATTCGTTGGACTCGTAGGGGGAGGATTCAGTGAGGATGACCTCGATGAAATCAAGAAAAAACTTGATAAAATAGTAACGGATAAATCACCATTCAAAGAATTTCCAAAAATAAGGGAACATATTCACTGGGTCAAGCCCGGGCTTGTGGCAGAAGTAAAATTTGCAGAATGGACAAATGACAATCTAATGAGGCAGCCGGTTTTTATAGGTTTGAGAGTAGATAAATCTCCATTTGATGTCAGAATGGAAAAACCGGAGAAAAAAAATTTTAAAAAGGTTTAAAGTGAATCCAAAAAATATCGATCTTTCTTCTTTAAAAGTAAAATTAACCAATCTTGAAAAAATCTTCTGGCCTGAAGAAGGATATAAAAAGAAAGATTTGATAGAATATTATAAAAATGTCTCTTCTTTTATCCTGCCTTATATAAAAGACAGGCCGCAGTCTCTAAACCGGCACCCAGATGGTATAAAAGGAGAAAGTTTTTTTCAGAAGGATACCGATCCCCCTTATCCCCCATATATAAAAGTACTTGACCACTATTCCAAATCAACCGGTAAAATCATAAATTATCTCGTTTGCAAAGACTTGAACTCGCTTCTTTATATGGCAAATCTCGGATGTATCGAAATCAATCCATGGGCATCACGCACCTCGAATTTAAATAAACCGGATTTTCTGATTCTTGATCTTGATCCGGAGAATATAGGTTTCGACAAAGTTATAGAGGTAGCAATTACTACTAAAAAAATACTGGATAAGATTAAAATAAAAGGCTTTTGTAAAACATCCGGTGGAAGAGGGCTCCATATTTATATACCTCTCAAAGCGAAATATACTTACAATAAAGCGTTTAGTTTTTCAAAAATTCTCGCCCTGATTATAAATCAGGCAGTACCTGATATTACGAGTCTTATCCGGTCTCCGAAAAAGAGACAGGGCAAAGTGTACATTGACTGCTACCAGAACCTCATCGGACATACAATTGCTGCTCCATATTGCCTCAGACCAAAAGCAAGAGCTCCTGTTTCGACTCCGCTGTTATGGAAAGAACTTGATTCCAAACTTAATCCTTTAAACTTTACCATTAAAACTATTTTTAAAAGACTCGATAAAAAAGGAGATCTCTGGAAAGGGGTTCTTGGCCCGGGTATCGATATGAAAGCATGCATTGACAGGATATATGAATTCTATCCCTAATTTTCAAAAAAATAATATAAGACACTAAATTATTTTTTCCGGCAAAAAACCTGCATTATATTCATTTTTTAATGGATTTTCTTTATAATATAATCACTCTGTCATTGGTACATAATTTACTTTATTGTTTTGTAATCATTAATACCCGATAAATTATAGGAGAGAGATGATCTTTCAAAACCTTTACTGGAATACCATATTTATCCTTTTCATATCATATCTTATCGGTTCTTTCCCAACCGCCTATATAGCCGGAAAAATAAAAGGTATAGACGTCAGCAAGAAAGGAACCAAAAATATTGGCGGTATGAATACCTTTACCAGTGTGGGGAAGCTCGCAGGAGTACTGGTAATAATTATAGATATAGGTAAAGGAGCTCTGGTAGCATGCCTTGCCGATAAATTTTCGGATCATATCTTTGTCCCGATGCTTGCTGTCGTTTTTGCAGTGATAGGACATAACTGGATGATTTATATTGGATTTAAGGGAGGAAAGGGGATCTCTACGTATTTAGGGGGACTGTTTTACCTTTCACCTGTATCCTTCCCTTTTCTTTACCTTTTGTTCGTACCGATTGCTTTGTTCATCCTCAAGGACTCTTATCTTTCTACAACCTTTGCGTTTTTTATCTTTTCTTTTTTCCTCTGGATCTATGAGGGAAGTTTCTGGTGGCTGATTTTTGGATTACTTGTTACTATAGTATATAGTATTAAAAGCTGCAGTCTGCTGAAAACATATTATACCCAGCATAGAAGAGACGTAAGCCCGGCAGTTAAAAAAATATTTAAACCATTTTTCAGGGGAATGTAAAATGAAATGTCCATTTTGTTCAAATCCCGATACCAGGGTAATAGATTCCAGGCTAACCGATTCAAATGATAGTGTAAGAAGAAGAAGAATGTGCGAGAAATGCGGCAAAAGATTTACAACCTATGAAAGGCTGGAAAATCAGCCCATCGCCGTTATAAAGAAAGATAACACCAGACAGCCTTTTGACAGAAATAAAATATTAAGCGGACTTATCAGGGCAAGCATAAAAAGAAACATAAGCACCGAAGTTTTAAACAAAATTGTAGACGATATAGAAAATGAAATTTCCAACATGTCTTCCAATGAGATCCAATCCAAAGAAATAGGAAATCTGGTTTTAAAAAGATTGAAGAATCTGGACAAAGTAGCGTATATTAGGTTTGCTTCTGTCTATAAACAATTCAATAACATCAGACAATTTACCAGGGAATTATCTGAATTACAAAAATCAAAATAGGAAACTCGTATACTTTCTACAACTTATACCGCAGTACCGCACCGATACTGCCTGCTTCTGACAATCTCTCATTTCCTTCTATATCCACAATCTCGCAGCCCTGGTTCAACGCATCTTCGACAATCTCATCGACTATATCATTATAAAATACCGGTTCTCCTCCGCAATAGGGGCATTTATCCTTTTTCTCTATAGTCAAATACCGGCACGAGTTGCAGATATAACCGTCATGAGTAAATTGTCTGTCATATATTAAAACCTTTATCTGCTCGATTAATAAAGACTTTACTACGGCATCAATTCCCAGCACGCCCATTCCGTTAGGATTGTATTCATCGATAAGCCTGTCTACCAGATTATTTTTGGTTTCAATCTCGAATTCATCTATAATTTTATTGGCCTTTTTACTGACGAGTGAGAAATTAGAATCCGGTTCAGCATCGATATTTCCGATAAGTCTGGATTGCAGATAGCTGTGCAGATAATTTGAAAAACTGGGAATTATTTCCTTCCTGCCTCCTAAAACCAGATAATCAAATTTTTTCTCTTTAAAAAGTCTTAATGTCCTATCATTTACCAGCTTAAAGAAATGATGCAGTTTCTCTTCTATCCTGCCCAGAATCTTTTTTTCTCTAAAGGCGGCCTGACTCCTGAAATTTACCTTTGAGGGAACATCACTAATCAGTGCCGCAAGGTATTCGCTGATCCCGCCAAGGTATATAGAGTAAATCTGTGCTTTTTCTCTATTTATTAGCAGGATACCATATCTTTTGGAATTATTTATAAGAGACCTTATATTCTGGGTATGGGGCTTTGGATCTATAATTATTTTTGATCTCATGATTATAGGTATTCTGAATTCCTCCCACAGACCGTCTCCGGAGGCAAAAATTACAAGCGTTCTGGTAGAATCGGCTTTAAATTTATCTTTTACAAAAAATTCTATTTTCTCAAAGATATCAAACATTTCTTTTTTCTGCCTCCTGTCAAAATTGACATCAGACTCCAGTTTCTCTCTGGCACCGGCAATCATGGAATTTAATCTGGTCTGATAATTTTTTTTTGCAACCCTCTGCCTGTCCACTAATAGATAAACACTGACAACCGATCTTCCGGTAGGAGAATAATTCAATATTGAGTCGATGCTCGATACTTTACCATTTGAATTTACCATAAAAAACTCCTTTTATTACTACCCTATAAATATGATGAATAAAGATTCTATTCCGATAGATTTATTATTTCTTTAAAAACTTTGATTTATAATTAAAATTTATTATTATTATACAATATCTATTCAAGAAAGAGAGTATCAGTGTTTGGATATATCGGATATAAAATTATCGAATTTATTGTAATTGCAACTCCCTACCCTGTAACATACCTTATTGCAAGGTTCGGCGTCTGGCTCTGGATGCTGACGGGTAAAAACGTTGATGCCGCTAAAAAAAATGTCTCTAAGGTTCTTAATCTCGGTCTGGAAGATAGAGAGACTCGTAGAATAACAACTAAGGTTTTTGTAAACTGTGGTAAAAATTTTGCCGATTTCCTGAAATATTCCATTCTTTCCAAAGAAAGGTTAAGACAAAGAGTGGAAATAAAAGGCCTCACGTACCTTGACGGCGCATTAAAAAAAGGAAAGGGCGTGGTTATTTTTACCGCACACATCGGAAATTTTGAATGGGGTGCATGCAGACTGGCTGTAGACGGATACAATATTTGGGGTATCAGCCTGTATAGAAAAAATAAGTTTACCAGAAGATTTTTTGAGCTAAAAAGACTATCCAAAGGAATAAAGACTCTATATATAAATAAAATTTTGAATATTTTTAAAATATTGAAAAACAATGAAATAGTTGCCATACCGTCAGACTGGGATCCTACAGGCCAGGCTGCCAGACCGTTTGAATTCTTCGGCAAGACTGCCTACCTCCCTACCGGAGCTTTACAAATAGCTTTGAAATCGGGAGCACCGCTGATACCGAGTTTCATTCACAGAAAGGATAAATATAACCATCTCCTGACAATCGAAAATCCAATAGACCTGATAAGAGAAGGAGATAAAGAAATGTTGATTGCCCAGAATATGAAAAAAGTGATAAAGGTCATGGAGAAATATATTAGAAATAATATTTGCGAATGGGAAATGTTTCACGATATCTGGGGTGAATAATAAGCTTCGACCATTTACAATTTACATACAATATTATATATATTCTAATGTCGCGGGATCTTAAATTTAATTGGTTCTATTAATATATTTATGACTTTAATAAAGGGAGAATAGAGATCAAAAATAATACTACCAGGTCCTTATCCGGTTCCAATAATCCTAATGAAATATTGTGGCATACAAAGTCTATCGAAGATGTCATAAAGGCACTTGATACTGATATAAAAACGGGCATAAGCGAAAAAGAGTCCATAGAACGGATCAAAAAATACGGATACAATGAATTAGAAGAAAAAAAAGGACGAACGCCATTCAGGATTTTCATTTCCCAGTTCAATGACTTTATGATATGGATACTTATTGCTGCTGCATTCATCTCCGGAATAATCATAAGAGAAATTACCGACGCAATAGTAATACTGATCATCCTTTTAATAAATTCTGTTTTAGGTTTTGTTCAGGAATTCCGTGCCGAAAGAGCGCTCCAGGCCTTAAAAGAGCTTGCTTCACCTTCAGCGCTCGTAATAAGAGACAGCCGCGAAAGCAGCATTTATTCTAAAAAACTGGTCCCTGGCGATATCATCAAACTGACGGCAGGAGATCTTGTACCGGCAGACTGCAGGATCATTGACGAGGTTAATCTTCAGACTAATGAATCGATACTTACAGGCGAATCGATGCCGGTGAGTAAAACTGCTAATGCGCTTTATAAAATAAAACTTCCCACTGGCGATAAAAAAAATATGCTTTTCAGCGGTACTACTATCGCAAAGGGCAGATGTATCGCTGTTATCACAGGCACGGGACAAAATACCGAAATCGGTAAAATCGCCAGTATGGTTCAGGATGAAGAAGAACTGACCCCCCTACAAATCGAATTAAAAACTGTGGGAAAGAAAATCGGAATAATATGTCTGGCTATAAGCGTTATTGTCTTTGTGTCCGGAATACTCAAGGGTAATTCAGTTGCTCAGATGCTCCTGGTTGCTGTAGCGCTCGCAGTTGCTGCCATACCTGAAGGACTGCCGGCAATAGTTACCGTATCCCTGGCGCTGGGCGTTCAAAAGATGGCAAAAAACAATGCTATAGTAAGAAAATTAAGCTCTGTCGAGACTCTTGGCGGTGTATCTGTTATATGTACCGATAAAACCGGAACCCTTACCGAAAACAAGATGACGGTACGCAGGATTTATGCAGGCCTGAAAGAGGTTAAAGATTTTAATGATTTTATAGAAAGATATAATAAAGCCGACAGCAAAAATAATAAAAAAATTTTAACTATAAAAAATTTGGATGACCGCGATGCATTGGAACTTTTAATTAAAAATGCCGTTCTCTGCAATGATGCCTACTATGCAAATAAAGTAACCGGACAAATTACCGGAGATCCTACGGAAGCCGCGCTTCTTGAACTGGGTAGTTTTTATTCAATCGATAAAGCTGGATTAGAAAAAGATTACCCCAGAGAGCTGGAGGAACCTTTTGATTCCGAACGCAAGATGATGAGTACCATCAACAAAATACCAGCCAGCGAAAAACATAATGCCCATAAGTATATACTCTTTTCAAAAGGAGCTCCCGAGGTTATCACCGGTAAATGCAGCAAAATATTCAAGGATGGAAAAATTGCTGAACTTACCGATGCTGACCGGAAAGAAATAAGTCAAAATAACCATGCACTTGCCGAAAAGGCGATGAGAAATCTGGCTTTTGCATTTAAATATCTGGACAGTCTACCATATGAAGAAAAAATAAATGAGGCAGAAAAAGACCTGGTATATCTGGGTATAGTCGGAATGATCGATCCGCCACGGCCGGAAGTATATGACGCCATCGAAAAATGCAAAAAAGCTAATATTAAAATCATAATAGTGACCGGAGATTATAAAATAACCGCAAGAGCGATTGGAGAGGAACTTGGAATACTTGGCCCATCAGATAAGATTATCGACGGTATGGAGCTTGATTCAATGACCGAAAAAGAACTTGAAGAACAAATAGAAGATATACGAATATTTGCGAGAGTTTCCCCTTCCAATAAGGTAAGAATTGTGGATGCGCTAAAGAAAAAACAACATATAGTTGCAATGACGGGTGATGGGATCAATGATGCTCCATCGCTTAAAAAAGCGGATATAGGTGTAGCAATGGGTATCGTTGGGACCGATGTCAGTAAAGAATCAAGTGACATGATTTTAACCGATGATAATTTTGCGACCATAGTAAAAGCAATAAAAGAAGGCAGGATAATATATGATAATCTTAAAAAATTTATATTATTCCTGCTGTCATGCAATATATCTGAAGTCCTTCTTATGTTTATTGCCATAGTTGTGGGTGATTATATTCTCTATATTATTACCGGAGAAAGAGGACTACTTTATATACCGCTGCTGCCTGTCCAGATCCTGTGGATGAACCTGATAACCGATGGACTTCCGGCTATGGCGCTTGGAATAGATCCTCCCGAAAAAGATATTATGGATAGAAAAGCCACCAAAAAAAAGGAACAGATCCTGAGCAGAAGAGGACTTATAACGATCCTCTGGCAGGGAATGATCTTGACCCTGGGAGCACTTTTTATTTATTTTGCAGGTCCCAGGCTTTTTAATACCCACAGCTTGCTACGTGACCGGGAAGTTTTTCAAACTTCTGTTTTTACCACTCTGGTTATTACACAGCTGCTTCATACATTCAATTTCCGGTTTAAGAATAAGGGTATTTTCAGAAAACATATCCTGGAGAATAAATACTTAAATCTTGCAATAATCGTATCGATGCTGATGCAGGTTGCAATAATTTATATTCCCTGGCTGCAGGGTGTATTTAAGACAGCCAGCTTGAACTTATATCACTGGCTATTTATCATAACATTTTCTATTGTGCCGGTTTTAATCATAAACTTTATAAATGAGATAATTTATAAAAGAAGAAAAATCAATACAGCTTAAGAAAATGTCTGCTTCTTGTTATCTTAAAAAATAGAGCATAGCTATCAAAGCATAATTTAAGAAAATTATTCTCTTCTTCTCATTCTTGCTCTTGCTCTTATAGCCGCTCCGATTACGGTAAAAAACAACACCATTATTAACAGCACAAGAGCGGTACCCCATTGCATGTCTTCCGGAGCATTGGGAAGTTGTGTTGCCAGAACATACAGGTGGTAGGGAAGAGCCATTACCTGGCTGAAAATCGAATTTGGAAGATTTGGCTGTGAAAATGCGACTACGGTAAAGATTATAGGCGCAGTCTCTCCGGCTGCCCTGCCAATACCGATAACCGAACCGGTGATTATACCCGGAAGTGCCTGTGGCAATACTATCCTTACGACAGTCTGCCATTTGTTGGCTCCCAGTGCAAATGAAGCATTTCTGTAGGTATCCGGAACACTTTTTAATGCTTCCTCGGATGCAGTTATGATTATAGGAAGAATAAGAAATCCCAGAGTAAGAGAACCTGAAAGTATGGATTTGCCAAACTTTAAAAACATGACAAAGAAACCCAGTCCGAATAATCCGAATACTACCGAAGGGACGCCGGACATATTTATGATGGACAGTCTTATGATCCTGGTAAGTCTATTCTTCCTGGCATATTCATTTAGATAAATAGCCGAAAACACTCCTATGGGTAAAGCAATTATAACCGTGCCGATTATCAGATAAAGGGTGCCTAATATAGCAGGCAGTATTCCTCCCTCGCGCATTCCCGCACTTGGCTTCTGGGATATAAATTCCCAGCTAAGGGCAGGCCCTCCTTTGACAAAGAGGTATATTATGATACCAAAAACAAAGCTGATCACTATGATACTTAAGAAAAGCAATATGGAATACCAGAGATTTTGTTTTAGATACCTGTATTTCATTTAAATTTCTAAAATCAAATACTTCTTATTCTTTGTACATATCTATCCGCTATCAGATTTATCAAAAACGTCATAATGAACAATATCAAACCTATTGCAAACAATGCGGAATAATGCAATCCTCCCTGGACAGTTTCCCCCATCTCTGCCGCAATGGTAGCGGTAATGGTCCTGACCGGCTGCAGCCAGGAAAATACGATCC
>Ga0209521_10000426_pt1 | contig 32037 bp, 30 predicted proteins | sample Rifsed19ft4_FD_184016 | JGI IMG/M metagenome (GOLD analysis project Ga0209521, IMG submission 184016) | Soil microbial communities from Rifle, Colorado, USA - sediment 19ft 4 (version 2) | ecosystem: Environmental > Terrestrial > Deep subsurface > Rock core/Sediment | place: Rifle, Colorado...
TATGATTCAAAACAAAAGCCCGCAACACGGAAGTGTTGCGGGCTTTTTATTCTGGTCGGGGCGAGAGGATTCGAACCTCCGACCACTAGCACCCCATGCTAGTGCGCTACCAGGCTGCGCTACGCCCCGAAAACCTGTTCAATAATTTTAAAGGGGCCAAAAGGCCCCCGAGGATTGTAATCTTAGCACAACAGCCGCCGCCTTGCCAGAAAAAACAGAGCGGCAAGCCTATTTTCAGGCCAGCATCTTCCTTATCGTGGCCAGCTCCTTCTTTATGGTCTTAAGGGCGTTCTGTATCTTCTTGTCAGCGAAGCCGAGGTCGAGCTGCTGCTTTGCCTTCTCGGCCTGAATCTCCTTCACGCGCTTCTTGGCCCCGTCGAGCGTGAACCCCTCCTTGTAAAGGAGGCGCTTTATATCCAATATCAGATCTACGTCGCGCCTGCTGTAGACCCTCTGCTTGGTGAGGGATTTCTTGGGGCTTATTATCCTGAACTCGCTCTCCCAGTACCTGAGAACGTAGGGCTTTACCTTCGTGAGGGTGGCCACCTCGCCTATCTTGAAATAGAGCTTGTCAGGTATCTGCGGTATCTGCGTCATCGGGCCGCTCTCGAGCTTGTCGTTTAAAACCAGCGATTCAGGTTACACAGCCGATGGAGTCTGGGGCTGGGGGGACGGCTCGTTTATCGATTTCTTGAGGAGCTGGCTCGCCTTGAAGGTCATGACCCTTCTCTGGTCGATGGTTATCTCGCTCCCGGTCTGGGGGTTTCTCCCGCGCCTGGCCCTCTTCTGGCGGATGGTGAAGTTGCCGAAGCCCGAGACCTTGACCTTCTCTCCGGATTCGAGAGTGGTCTTTATTGTCTCGAAGATCTCCTCGATGACCGCCGATACGTCCTTTTTCGAAAAACCTACCTTCTCGAAGACAATCTCTACGATATCCGCCTTGGTCATAAGAATCCTCCTCTTAAAGCGGTTCTAATAATCGCGTTCACTCCCGTATATCCGCCTTGAACCTGTGCTTGAGCTCGCTGGTCACTTTGCCGTGTATGTCTTCGACTTCCTGGTATGTAAGGGTGCCCTCCCGCGACCTGTAGGTCACGCGTACGGCGAGGCTTTTCTTTCCCGGAGGTATGTTCCCGCCATAGTATACATCAAACAATTCAACCTTTTCAATAAGTTTTGCATCAATACTTTTTATCGAGTCTGAGATGTCCCTGAAGGGGGTCTCCTCCCCCGAAATGAAGGCAATATCGCGTTCTGATTCAGGAAATCTGGGGAGCTGGGTGTATTTCCTGACCGCCCCGGCCGCCTTGAGAAGGACCCCGAGATCAAGCTCGAAGAGGTAGGCCGGCCTCCTCAAGTCGTATCTGGCCCAGAGTTCAGGGTGCAGCTCGCCTATATGCCCGGCAGGCCTGCCAGCCACCTTTACTACGGCCGTCTTGCCCGGGTGCATGAGGGGGTGCCCCCCTTTCTCGAATGCGGCCTTCTCAATGCCTATGGCCTCAAAAAGCCGCTCCACGACGCCTTTGGCGTCAAAAAAATCGACCGTTTCCTTCGGGAAGCTCCAGCCGCTCTCGTACCGGGCCCCGTAGATGAGGCCCGAGACCATCTGCCTCTCTTCGGGCAGCTTCTGCCCCGCAGAGAATACGGGCGCTATCTCGAATATCCTTGCGTCCTCGCACTTGCGGGCAAGGTTATACTTGAGATTTTCGAGGAGCGAGGGCAGTATGCTCCCCCTCATGATGACCTGCTCCTCCGTGAGCGGGTTCATGATGGCGACACCCTCTTTCTGAGGAGCGCCGAGGGCGAACGATTCCCTCGATACAAAGCTGTAGTTCATGACCTCGGTGAGGCCCGCGCCGGCGAGGACGCCCTTGATCTTTTTCCTCAAAAGCGCGAGCTCCCCTGGGTCTCCGGGCGCAAGCTTCGCGACGGGCAATGTCGCGGGTATATTATCATAGCCGAAGATCCTGGCCGCTTCCTCTATGAGGTCTATCTCCGTTACGAGGTCCATGCGGGCCGTGGGCGGCGTGGCCTCGATGACGCCGGCAGACTTTGACCTGGCCGCGATGCCGAGCCTTCCGAATATGTCGAGGAGCTCTTTTTCGCCGATCTCAACGCCCAGTATCTCTCCAGCGCGCCTTACCCTGAACTCTATCGGCGCGGGCGCGGCCTTTTTCGGATAGATGTCAATCGCGCCCTTCGCGACCGTTCCGCCCGAGAGCTTCGCTATGAGGTTAGCCGCCATGTCGAGAGCCCTTATCGTGCCCTCGATGTCCACCCCCCTCTCGAACCTGTAGGACGAATCTGTCGAGAGGCCGAGCCTCTTTGAGGCCCTCCTCACCGCGGAGGGCTCGAACCACGCGCTCTCGAGGAGTATGTTTACGGTCGTGTCGCTCACCTCGGAGCCCCTGCCGCCCATGACGCCCGCGACAGCCACCGGCACAGCCCCGTCGGCAATGACGAGCATCGAGGCGTCAAGGGTGCGCTCCCTGGCGTCTATGGTCTCTATGCGTTCTCCAGGTTTAGCGAGCCTGACTATTATATTTTTCCCGTTGAGCTTATCAAGATCAAACGCATGGAGGGGCTGTCCCAATTCAAGGAGGACCAGGTTGGTCACGTCGACAACGTTATTGATCGACCTTATGCCGTGTGCCTCGAGCCTGTTTCTGATCTCATCGGGCGAAGGGGCAATACTCACATTCTCCATGACACGAGCCGAGTACCTGCCGCATGGAGCGTCGCCCTCTATCGTGACGTTCGCTGTCTCGCCAATGGGCCTGCCGTTCTCAGCTACCGGAAATGCCTTGTCAGTGAAGCGCGCCCCTGTCACGGCAGAGGCCTCTCTCGCTATGCCCCTTATCGAGAGGAGGTCTGCCCGGTTGGGGGTAATGCCTGCCTCCATCATGTAGTCAGAGCCCAATATGGTGCTGTAGTCTACTCCGAGCGGCGTATCCTGCGGCAGTATCATTATGCCCTCAGAGGTGTCCTTCAAGCCGAGTTCCACCTCGGAGCACATCATGCCCTGGGACTCGACCCCCCTTATCTTGGACTTCTTTATCTTTAGGCCGCCCGGGAGCTCGGCCCCGGCGACGGCGAGCACGACCTTGTCGCCGGGCTTCATGTTCTTCGCCCCGCAGACTATCGAGAGATCCTCTTTACCGGTCTTCACCTGGCAGACAGAGAGCTTGTCCGCGTTGGGGTGCTTCTCGCATGTAATCACCTGCGCCGTGACGACGTTGGTGAAGGCCGCGCCGGTCTTCTTAACCGACTCTATCTCGGTGCCGGAGATGGTGAGCCTCTCCGAGAGCTCCTCCGCGGGGGGAAGGCCCTCGAGATACTCCTTTATCCAGTCGTAGCTGAAAAGCATCTGCTAACCCTTTTTAAAAATATTCTACTGCTCTATTCTGAAAATGGGGTACGGAGGAAGTGTCTATCTAAAACTGCCTGAGGAACCTCAGGTCATTCTCGAAGAAGAGCCTCAAGTCGTCGATGCCGAACTTGAGCATGGCTATCCTCTCGATGCCGAGGCCGAACGCGAATCCCGAGTACTCCTCGGGGTCGTACTTCACGGACCTGAAGACATTGGGGTGTATCATGCCCGCGCCGAGTATCTCGAGCCAGCCCGAGCCCTTGCAGACCCTGCAGCCGCTTCCATTGCACATGACGCACCTGATGTCCACCTCTGCGCCTGGCTCGACGAACGGGAAGAAGCTCGCGCGGAAACGTACGCCGGTCGTGCCGAAGAGCCGCTCTAAAAACAGCGTGAGCACGGCCTTCAGGTCCGAGAACTTCACGTCCCTGTCGACCATGAAGCCCTCTATCTGGTGGAACATCGGCGAATGTGTGAGGTCTGAGTCCCTGCGGTAGACCGTGCCGGGCGCGATCACGCGAAGAGGCGGGCGCCTCGTCTCCATGACCCTCACCTGCACCGGCGAGGTGTGGGTGCGGAGCATCACCTCTTCGCTTACGAAGAAGGTGTCCTGCATGTCCCTGGCCGGGTGGTCCTTGGGGAAGTTCAGGGCCTCGAAGTTGTAGTAGTCGAGCTCTACCTCGGGCCCTTCGGCTACGTCAAAGCCTATTGAAAGGAATATTTCCTCTATTTCGTGGAGGACCTGCGTGACGGGATGCAGCCTTCCCGGATGCAGGTACCTTCCTGGAAGGGTAACGTCGATGCGTTCAGTCTCTAAACGCTCTTTCTTATCTTTTTCGTCAAGCTCTGAAGCGGCCCTGTCAAAGGCCTCTTCGAGCCTGGTCTTAAGGCTGTTTATCGCCTCGCCGGCCGCTCTCCTCTCGTCCGGGGAAAGGGCGCCGAGGCCCTTGAGGAGTGCGGCGACCTCGCCCTTCCTGCCGAGGTACCTTGCCCTGGCCTGCTGGAGTGAATCACGGGAGCCGGCCCTCGAGAGCTCCTCAAGGGCCGCCCTTTCGAGCTCTACAAGAGAGCCGCTCATGCAGCAAGCTTTGACTTTGCTATCTCGACCACCTTGATGAAGCCTGCGGGGTCGTTCACGGCCATATCAGCGAGCGCCTTCCTGTCGATGACGACGCTGGCTCGCAAGAGGCCGTTCATAAGGCGGCTGTAGGTGATGTCGTTCATCCTGGCGGCGGCGTTTATCCTGGCTATCCAGAGGCTCCTTATCTCCCTCTTCTTGGTCTTTCTGTGGGCATAGGCGTATACGAGCGCCCTGTCCACGGTCTCAGTGGCTATGCGGTAGAGCTTGCTCTTGCCGGCGCGAAAGCCCTTGGCAGCTTTGAGTACTTTCTTTCTCTTCTTCTTGGCGTTTAAGCCTCTTTTAACCCTCGGCATAACTTAAAGCTCCTTGACTATTTTCTGGATGACGCGCGGCACGCAGGCCGCCAATAAATCTAACTTAATCAGTTAGTTGCAGGCAAACCCCGAGAACAACCCTTAGCCGTAAGGCAACAGCTTCTTGATAGAGTCCTCGTGGGTCTTGGAGACAAGGCCGGACTTCCTAAGAACGCGCTTAACCTTCTTCGCCTTGCTGGTGAGGATGTGCCTCATCCCGGACTTGCTCCTCTTTATCTTGCCGGAGCCGGTTATCTTGAACCTCTTCGCGGCACCCTTGTTCGTCTTAAGCTTGGGCATCTTTCCTATTCCTCCTGAGGCTCCGCCTCTGGCGCTTTTTCCTCTGCCGTATCGGCGGGCTTTGCGGTCTTCTCTGGTTTTTCCGTCTTCTCGAGCTTCTGCGGGGCCGGGGCGAGTATCATGCTCATGTTGCGCCCCTCGAGCCTGGGCGAGGACTCGACAGTGGCCGCGTCCTTCAACTCTTCCGAGACCCTCTTGAGCATCCCCATGCCGAGATCGGTATGGGTTATCTCGCGGCCCTTAAATATTATGGAGACCTTGACCTTGTCCCCTTCGCCCAGGAACCTTCTTATGTTCCTGACCTTGAACTGAAAATCATGCTCCTCGGTCTTTCCGCGGAGCTTGACCTCCTTGATGCTTATGACGGTCTGCTTTTTCTTGGCCTCTTTGGACTTCTTGCTCATCTGGTACTTGTATTTGCCATAGTCCATTATGCGGCAGACCGGCGGGTTCGCTGTCGGCGCGACTTCGACGAGATCCAATCCGCCGTTCTCGGCAGCCGCCAGAGCATCCTTGGTAGCCATCACGCCGAGCTGATTGCCTTCATTGTCAATGACCCTGACCTGTGGAACCCTTATCATCTTGTTGATTCTTGTGGTGTCCTTTGCTATAAGAATTCACCCCCTCCTGGCAGGCTGCTGAAAAGTCTGTTTGAGCAGCCTGAATAAAAACCGTTAGTTGGAACTCGCGCCAGGCCTGCTATCGGCCCTTATTACTGTTATAAACTCATCGACCGGCATGGACGGCAGGCTCTCGCCGCCTCTCAGACGGGGAGTTACCTCCCTTGCGCCGGTCTCCTTGTCGCCTATCACGAGCTGGTACGGTATCTTCCTCAACTGGGCTTCCCTTATCTTGAAGCCGAGCTTCTCGTTCCTCGTATCGAGCTCCGCCCTTATGCCCTCGGCCCGGAGCTTCCTGTAGACCTCCGCGGCGAACTCGTCGTTCCTCTCCGTGACCGTGAGTACCACGGCCTGCACAGGCGCGAGCCACACCGGGAAGGCCCCGGCATAGTGCTCTATGAGGCAGCCGAAGAACCGTTCAAGAGAGCCCATGAGCGCCCTGTGTATCATGATGGGGCGGCTCTCCTTGCCCGACTCGTCTCTGTACGTGACGTCGAACCTCTCGGGCAGGTTGAAATCGACCTGTATGGTCGAACACTGCCAGGCCCTTCCGATGACGTCCTTTATCTTTATGTCTATCTTCGGCCCGTAGAATACGCCCTCGCCCGGGTCTATGGAATACTTCATGCCCTGGGAATCAAGCGCGCCCTTCAGGGCGGCCTCGGCCTTTGCCCAGTTCTCGAGGCTGCCGACGTACTTGTCCGGCCTCGTGCTCAAGTATATATCAAATTCGTTGAATCCAAAAGAATTTAATATGAAAAGGGTGAACCTGAGGACGCCCTTTATCTCGTCCTCGAGCTGGTCCGGCGTCATGAATATATGGGCGTCGTCCTGCGTGAAGCCCCTCACCCTCAAGAGGCCGTGGAGCACGCCCGAGCGCTCGTAGCGGTATACGGTGCCGAGCTCCGCGTAGCGTATGGGCAGGTCCCTGTAGCTCCTCAAGGCGCTATTGTATATCTGGATGTGGAAGGGGCAGTTCATGGGCTTTACTATGTAGTCCTGCCCCTCGACGTCCATCGGAGAGAAGAGGTTCTCCCTGTAAAAGTCCCAGTGTCCGCTCGTCTTCCAGAGCTCCACGTTCGCCACGTGCGGCGTGTATACTATCGAGTAATCGCCCTTTACGTGCTCGGCCTTCCAGAAGTCCTCTATTATCCTTCTCACGGTCGCGCCGTTGGGGTGCCAGAGGACCATGCCAGCGCCTATGTGCTCGCTGGTGGAGAAGAGGTCGAGCTCTCTGCCCAGCTTCCTGTGGTCCCTCCTCTTCGCCTCCTCGAGCCTGTCAAGATGGGCCTTGAGCTCGTCCTTCGAGGGGAAGGAGGTGCCGTATATCCTCTGGAGCATCTTGTGCTTCTCGTCGCCCCTCCAGTAGGCCCCAGCGGCGGCGGTGAGCTTGAAGGCCTTTATCCATCCTGTCGAGGGCAGGTGCGGCCCCCTGCACAGGTCGACGAAGCCGTCCTGCCTGTACAGGCTTACCTCTTCATCGGCAAGGTCCTGGATTATCTCTTCCTTGTAGTTCTCGCCCATGCCGTGGAAGAGCGCCAAGGCCTCTGCCCTGGGCATGGTCTCCCTTGAGAACCGGTGGTCGCCCTTTACTATCTCCTTCATCCTGGCCTCGATCTTCTCGAGGTCCTCGGGCGTAAAGGGCTTCTCGACGTCGAAGTCGTAATAGAAGCCGTCCTCAATGGCAGGGCCTATGGCGACCTTGACATTGCTGTATAATGATTTGACGGCCTCAGCGAGGACGTGCGCGGTCGAATGGCGGAGTATCTCCCTGCCCTCCGGAGAATCGACGACGACAGGCTCCACCTTCACAGGGCCATCCCCGTCGATGGTCGACCTCAAGTCCCTTGGAACTCCGTCCACCCTTGCGGCAACGGTCTTCTTCAGGAGATCCCTGTCGTGGGCCTTCAACACCTCAAAGAGGCTTGCGCCTGAGCTGAACTCGAGTGCCTCTCCTGTCGGGAAGATAACCTTTATCATTGATACTTTATCGGGCCCCTGACCCTATTCCTTGAAATCAATAAAAGGCACCATCTGCCATAAGACCGTATGCAAGACAAACGTCTTTTGGCGTATGATACCTGGGAAAAACGAATGGTAGGCACGGGCGGTTTCGAACCGCCGACCTCTACCGTGTCAAGGTAGCGCTCTACCCCTGAGCTACGCGCCTGTATATGACGGAAAAAGGGGAACGGGAGAGAAACCCTTTCCCAATCCCACTGATTTTTACACAAAACCATCGGGATTTCAAAATAATTCTAAAGACGTCCCGGCCAGGCCCTGTTGCATCCGGCTTGCGTCCCTAAGGACCCCTGGGCAGCGTAGGATTTTATCTATTATACATGGGGCTGTCAAGGGGATTCTTTATGAAAATCGAAGCATTTGAAAGGCATTATATCAGGGCTGGATGCTGTATCGGCCGGGCGCGGCATCCCTTTTCGGGATGGTGAAATAGAACGTGGAGCCGGCCCCTGGCTCTGAAGCCACCCAGATGCGCCCGCCGTGCCTCTCGACCACCCTTTTGCAGATGGCAAGCCCGATGCCCGTGCCCGGGAACTCCTGGCCGTGGACCCTCTGGAATATCTCGAATACCTTCTCCCTGTATTTGGGGTCTATGCCGATGCCGTTGTCCTCGACGGTGAAGAGCCACTCGCCCTCCCTCTCACCGGCCGATATGCGCACGACCGGGGCCCTGTCAGGGCGCCTGAATTTTATTGCGTTGGAGATGAGGTTCTGGAAGACCTGCGAGAGCTGAACCGGGTCGGCTGTAACTGCCGGGAGCCTCCCCCTCTCTATCCTCGCCCCCGACTCCCTTATGAGGACGGAGAGGTTCTCGAGGACGGCAGAGAGCACTGCCTGCGCGTCAGTATGTTCAAAGACCCTGGCCCTGGCGCTAACGCGGGAGTACTCGAGGAGGTCGTCTATTATGCCCTGCATCCTCGTGGTGCCGGAAGATGCGAACCTTATGTACCTTTTTGCCTTATCATCGAGAGACTCCGCGTATTTCCTGTCAAGGAGCTTCAGGTACCCGTCTATCATCCGGAGCGGCTCCTTAAGATCGTGCGAGGCCACGTACGCGAACTGCTGGAGTTCGGTGTTGCTCCTTTCAAGCTCGGCGGAGTAGGACCTTATCTCCCTTATGAGGCGGGCGATGGATATGGCCAGCGCCGCCCTGTCCGCGAGGTCCTGGATGAGTATCCTCTCCTCTGACGTGAACTCTGCGCCCTCTCCGGGCCTGAAGCAGGCTATGACCCCTATTACCCTGCCCTCCGCCCTGAGCGGCGTCACCAGAACGCCCCTGATGCCGAGCCTTTCAACGACCGGGAGATACTCCGGCTTTATGTCCCTGAATGCCTCCTCAGGCGCCCCTGACGCCTGAGCTCCATCTCTGACGACCTGCCCCCACAGCCCGGTGTCAGCAGGCAGGGGGTTGGAGGCTATGAAATCCGAGAGGAGTTCCCTCATCGCGGGGTCGGGGTGATAAAAGGCCAGCGCCTCGAGCCACCTGCCGTCCTTTGAGATGAGCCTTATCACGCACGGCACCCGGACAAGGTCGCCTATGTACCTGGCTATTGTATCGAGCACCCCCTGGTAATCCGTGACAACGTTCGCGAGCGAGTCGTCTATGTTCGCAAGCGCCTTAGACTTCTCGGCCTCGCGCCTTAATTCCCTCGCGCGCCGCAGCTCCGTTATGTCGAGCACGGTTCCAGAGATTATATTGCCCAGGAGGGTGGCGCTCATGAGCACCGTCTTCGTCCTGCCCGTTTTCGTCAACGCCTCGAACTCGAAGGCCTCGACCCTGCCCTTCTCCCTGAGGGCATTGAGGAGATCCTCCCTCGCGCCCATGTCCCTGTACCTCGGCAGCATGCCTTCCCTGGTCATCTCTTCCGGCGAGTCGAACTCGAACATGGCCGCCAGCGAGCTGTTGGCGAAGAGCAGATCCCCCTTGAAGTTGCTCCTGTATATGCCGGCCAATGAGGTCTCGACGAGGTTCTTGTACTTTGTCTCCGATATCCTCAGGGCCTCTATGGCCCGCTTCCTTTCGGCCGTCTCCCGTTGAAGCTCGTCCCTTGAGGCAGTCACCCTCAACAAGTCCTCGGCCATATCGTCAAAAGACCTTGCGAGCGCCCCGAGCTCGTCCTTCTCGCGGCTCCTTATCCTGTAGTCGAGATTGCCTGTCGCCAGTATCGAAGCACCCTTCTTAAGCTCGCCGATGGGCCCTGTTATGGACAATGCCGTGGCGTACGAGATGAACCCGGCTACAAGGGAGACACTCAGTATGATAAGAAGTACGAGGTAATTCATGCCGCTGAGCATTGCGAGCGCAACAGATTCGTCCTGCTCGACTATTATCGTCCATTTCAGCCCGTCGTCATGGGTAAAACAGTCCGACGCGCCCCAGACCGGAGAGCCGCTCATATCGGTCCATCTGCCGCGCATATCTCGCCCGCTGGCAATGCACTCGACGACGGGCGCCGTATCCACCCTGGTCTCGAGCGGCGGCGTTTGAGGGATGCTTCTTGAACCGGTCAGGAGGAGTCCGCTGCCGTTCACAAGGAATATATCCAGCCCCGGGAGCCGCTCGAACGCAACGGCTGGCTTTTGGCCAAGGTGCCTGAGCCTCTCTCCGGAAATGATGTCGTCCGCAAGCCTTACGCTGTATCCGTTCATCAGGACGCCAAGCGCCTCGGCGCCCTCCCTGACCGGAGCTGAAACCGGTATATAATGGTGCTGTCTGCCGCCGTGGCTATGAAGGCTGACATCCTGTATGGAGCTTGATTCAAGCCCCTCCCTGAAGTATGGCTCAGAGCTCTCGTCCCTGCCTATGAACCCTTCATCGGTGCTCGCCACGACCTTTCCGGTCACATCCAGCAAATGCAACTCGATTATCTCGTTGTCAAGGGGCTTCTTGACTGAACTGAGGTATCTGCCGAGTACGCGCCCCTCTTGCAGCCTTTTTGCCTCGCTTCCGGCCCTCCGTATGGCCTTTAGCCCTTCCCTCACCCGCGCGTCGCTTGAGAAGTCAACGGCCCTTTCCTCTTTTGCGTGCAGGAATTCGAGCAGCTCCGCTTTTTTCAATTCCGCTATGAGTTCGAGCGCTGAGAGGGCGTTCATCTCCACGGAACTCCTGCCGTTCTCGAGCATAAGGAGGCCGATGAATACCGACGGTATGAGGGAGAATGTGAAGAGTATTATCGCAAGGCGGGTCTTTATGCTCATCTTCTGATACCCGGTATGAGGAGGAGGACGGCGCCTGTGAGGATGAAAAGTACGGCCGTGGGAACTGCCATGCCGCCGCTTATGCCGGGGATCACGAAGTACAGCAGAGGGGCCTGGACGGCATATCCCAAAAGGGCAAACGCCCCGGTAAAAGAGATGAACGCGCCTGCGGCAATTGTCATGTGCGAAATCCAATTCTGCCTGAAAAGGAACGCAATGCCGATTGCCGAAAGTATGATGAAATCAAGCATGGTCACCACCGAGGGCATGCCGGGCGTGACCGACATGACGGCCCCGGGACTTTCTTTTATGAAGAGCCTTTCCACGCCGGTCTGGAAATGAAAGAGCGCGGAGGCAAGCTGCGTTGTCATGAAAAGAAGTATGACAAGGCATGTCGCCGGAAGCACCACCTGGGACTTGGAGAGCTCTCCCCTGGCGGCCTCGGCCATGAAGTACAGCGTGATCCCGCCCATGACGAAGGAGACGGCTGTCGAAAACCTCATGGTGACGAAGCTCGCGGAGAAGCTGGTGAGCGCCTCGATGCCGTAGACCCAGGCAAAGACCTCGAAGAGGCCTCCGATGGAGACAGCGACGGATATCGACCTTATCGCGTTGAGCCTGTCCAAACGGGCCTCCTCAGAGCATATTATATGATGAGACTGCATTCCGGAGGCTTTGTCAAATACGCCTTGTCCGGACCAAAAAAAAAGCCCGCGTTGAGCGGGCTTTTTCGTCCATATCCGATGAATGGCCTCAGCTCATGGAGCCCTCACAGGCCATACGTAAGTAACTCTACCTGAAGTCAGAGGCTTGTCAATAACCGGTTTTGGGGGTTTTTCACTCGAGGAGGGCGGGGGCTGAATAAATCTTTCCGATGGCCACGGTTATCCAATCGCCTTTGTTCAATAGCCCGCAATGATTGGGGAAGGAGATGCGGCCTGTGGAAAGGTCTTTTACGATCTGATAGCTCATGCGAACGCCTGTCTTACGATGGACGATTGAGAGCCTCCCGCTTTCCATGGCCTCCTTGAGCGCGCCGGGCCTGGTCTCCGCTATGGTGATCTCGGCCGACCCGGCGTCCGCGGAGAGGACCGCGCTCTCTATCCTTATCCCGCCCTGGGAAGCGCACCCCAAAAGCAAGAGGAGGAGCAGAACAATGGCCGGGCGGAAAAGAAGGTCTTTTGGTCTCATGGCCTCGCGCACACGCCGCGGTAGCGGCCCTGCTTAAGGAGATGGATGAAGTTTTCATAGGTGACAGCGCCGTCGAACTCCGTGTAGCATTTTCCGACGTCCTCTTTTGAATGCGAATCGCTCCCGCCGGTCGTCGGGATGCCCAGCGAGGAAGCGACCTCGAACGCCCTCTGGTTCTCCTCGGGGGTATTGTGGCCGTTGTAGGCCTCGACGGCGCAGATCCCGTCCACGGCGTCCAGGTCTGCCTTGAAAGGACCCCATCCCCTGAACGGGTGGGCGACCACGGCGACTCCGCCCCTGGGCGTGATGTGGCGGATGAGCTCACTTAGAGGGGCGAACATCCCGAGGTCCAGGAAGCTGTTGTCCTCCATGCCGAAGATGAGCACGTGCCCCTCCCTGGCGTCGTACTCGGCGCCACGGAAGACGAGTATCCTGCCGGAGTATCTCCCGGCGAGCTCTGCGGCCCTGTTCGTCGCGGAGTACGAATTATGTTCGGTGAAGGCTATGCCGTCAAGGCCCGCGCCTATCGCCGCCTCTATGGCCTCTTCCGGCGAGGACGAGCTTTCGTGCGTGAAGGCGTGGTTGTGGAGGTCTATCTTCATGCTAATCGACAAGCCAGAGGAGCTCTCTTTTCAGTCTCGATGCATAGCGGTGAGTGAGCGAGCTGAACCTCGGTCCTTCCGGGCTCTTCGCGAGCTCTTCAGAGGCGAAGGAGGCGTACCCGAGCCTGAACGCGAGGTAGGCTACGGTGTAGAGCTTGAGCCTCTCGTGGGCAACGCTGTCGCCCGAGTACAGGGAATACCTGGAGAGGAAATAGGCCTGCTCCATCGGGTTCATCTCGAACTCCACGCAAGCCATCGCGAGGTCCCAGGCGATGTCCTGGCTCGACGGGAAGAACTGGTCGAGGTGATGGTCGAGGCAGTCTGTCTTCCTGTAGCCCTTTTTCGTCAGGATCCATTCGAACGGGAACATCCTGCCGTCCGTACAGACCGGCTCGAAGCCCTCGAAGACGCCTTCCATGCGATCGAGGACCAACGCCTTCTCCCCCCAGTCCTTTCCGAGCCCGAGGGTGATGTTGCGGAGCATCATGCCGAGGAACTCCTCAAAGGCCATCCTGCCGGAGGATGGGAAGCTGCGCTTTACGACAGAGGCGTACCTGGCCATCTCGTCGAGGAGGAGCTGGTTCACCTCCCTTTCGGCGACGGGCCTGCCGTAGGCGAACCTCGTGACGATAAAGCCGTTCGTGAAGCGCTCAACGGGCTCCATGAGCCCGGCCTCCGAGAGCGTGGCTGCCCTTTCCATCTTCGAAGAGCCGTACCTGCCGAGCCCGGCGAACTTCAACATGTACGGCTCTTCCCTCGATGGATCGCCGGAGAGATACTTTCTCCTCTCATGGCGCGGATGAGCGGCCGGGTAGTCGTGCTCGCACCAGAAGAGCCTCCTCCACATGCCGGCGGATATGTCCTTGAGAGGAGAGTCCAGACCGGCGGTCCTCTGAAGCCTGCCGGAGTCGAGCCATACCTCCTCGAAGTACGAGACGTACCTCGCGTGCGCGCCCCACCTCCGCCTCGCCTCCCTCGATATGAAATCCCCGCCGTCCGGGTCCCAGCTCGGGAAATAGACGATGTTCTCATCAGGCACGCCGAGCCTGGAGAGTGTTTGCGCGACCGACGAAAATGACGAGCCGCTCAGGCCCGGCCCCTCGTCGGCAATGGCAAAGACGCTGGCCTTCAGGCTCGCGGCTATCTCCTCGAGCTCGCGGGTGAGCGCGGCCTTTCTCCTGAACGGGTGGCCCCTGGGCCGGAGGGTGAACGACAGGACGGTCGAGCCGAGCGATTCGAGCTCCGCCGCTATTACCGAGGAGAGGCTCGCGCCGATGCTCCGGAGTCCGATGCAGACGACGTCCGGGGGCCTTCTGTCTTCAAAGAACTTCCTCGCCGAGGCAAGATAGACCTCGGGGAAGAGGCCGTAATGCGCGTAACCCTCCGGGATGCGCGTCCTTATCCTCGAAGGGAGCGGCATCTGCCGTATCCTCGCGAGCGAGCCCTTGAGCCTTTCCGCCCATAAGGAGAGCTCCTCCGGCCTTTCTTTCCACGATGCCCTGAAGACGTGTCCCGCGGCTATCGAGGCCCTCCTTAGCGCGGCGCTTATCTCGTTTACGCCGTCCTCCTCCGGGAAGAGGCTGTCGGCCACGCCGGATTCGAACCTGCCGAACTCGATGAGAAGCTCGGTGGCCAGCTCGTGCGTCCTCGCGGACCGTACGGCCTCCGCCATGAGCATCAGCTCTTCCACGAATGCGCCGGTCGCGGTTTCGCGCTCGGATTTCCTGTAGACTATCATCTCAGGACCTTTCTTGCCTTTATGAATACGCGGCCTACCCCGGCGTCGACAGGCATATGAAAATCCGCCTTCGAGCGGTAGACCTGGGGCCGTTCGAAGCCGCATGACTCGAGCGCCGCGGCGACCTCGTCTGCCGGGTAGTACCTCTCGAAGACGCTTACGTCCGACCTCGTCCAGCCGTTCTCAAGTCTGAAGAGCGTGAGATCGACCCTCGCGATACGGCTTCTTTCGTCATATGAGCCCCTTATAATGCAGGCGTTGTCCTCCTCCAGGAAGAAACCGGACTTTGCCCAGGCCTCCGTGTACGCCTCCTCCTCGAGAAGGTCGAAGACGAACAGGCCGCCCGGCGCAAGGGCCTCGCTGACGTTGCCGAAGACAAGGGCGAGGTCAGCCGGGTCGAGTATGTGGTTTATGCTGTCAAAGGTCGACACGACGGCGTCGAACTTCATTGCCGTCGAAAACTCCCTCGCGTCCGCGGCGAAAAAGCCGGCCTGAGGGGACTTTGACCTGGCGAGCTTTAGCATCTCGACCGACAGGTCGGCGCCCACGACCAAGTACCCGCGCTCACTGAGGGCGGCGACAATGTGCCCGGCGCCGCAGCAGAGGTCGAGTATCCTCGCGTCCCCCCTGAGCTCCCGGAGCAATATCGGCTCGAGCGCATCCATTGCGAAGTCATAAAACCTGAAGCCGGGGCCCCAGTGCCTCTCATAGAACCAGGAGAGCGTGTCGTAGTTGCCCGTGCTCATGCCCTCTCGATGACCAGACGGAAGTTCCTCTCCTCTTTTGGCCGCCACGCGTACTTATAGCCCTCGCCTCCGCGCAGGAAGTCAATGACACCGGCCCCGGTCCTTATCGAATCCTCCACGACGTGCCTCAGCAATTGCGCGCCCGGGCTCAACCTGGATAGCGCCGGGTCAAAGCCGCCGAGATAGGCATAGACCCTTCCGGAGCGGAACAGGCAATAGAGCGCCGCGATATCAGAGCCCGAGTATCTCATCCTGTAGAGGCGGAGCATGCCTTTTTCAAGGAGCCCCTTTGCGGCCTCCGTGTGAAAGGACCTTATAGCTCTGCCGTTCAGCACGCCCGGGAGCCCGAGGGACGCCCATCTCTTCGCGTGGAGCGTGAAGAGGGAATCGATGAACTCCCCGAGCCTCTCCCCATCGGCGGTCTCAATGGTGAGAAGGCCGCTACGCTCGTGCCTGGCCCTGGTCCGGCTCGACCCTGTCTGGCGATTGGTCCAGCACCTGGCGGCGAACTCCTCGAGCGTCGCAGGAAGCTCGATGTGAAGACAGGGCTCCATCTGCCTGACCTTTGCCCTTATGCCGGGCGGCATCGTTATGGAGAGGAGGGCTGAGCCGGCCTTCAGTTCCTGCAGGTCGCACCTTGCCCAGAGCTCCTGCCTCGCGCCAAGGCGCTCCATTACGGCCAGGGCAGCGGCCCGCTCAAGGCCCGGCCTTGCGAGCATGTCGAGATAATCAGAGACCCCGGTGCCCATGAACACGAGCTCAGGGCCGGTGAGCATGAAAGCTGCAATGGCGGAGAGAGCGCCGCCGCTCCTCAACGCAAGCACATAGGGCTCACCTGCCCCGAGATGTGCAGACCAGGGGATGAGCCACTGAGGGGACTGGAACGGGGCAGCCTCGGGGCACGCCTCGAAAAGGGCGTCCCATTCTGGAGCGAGCTCAGGAAGGCCTCTCCGCCCCATTATCTCCTCTATCTGAAAGTCCTTGCGCATCGGCTCCGCCGCTTCTCTTGATCTCTGTTAACTTCCTGTAGAGCCCGATATATTTCCCAGACATCTCCGTTGACGAGAACCTCTTCGAGGCCGCGACGCATTCTTCCCGGGAGATATTCTCCGCCTTCGAGATGGCCTCGGCCATCTCGAAGGCGTCCCTTACGATATAGCCAGTCCTGCCGTGCTCTATTATCTCAGGCAGCGCGCCCACAGGGAACGCTATGACCGGGGTGCCCGACGCGAGCGCCTCCATTGCCACAAGCGAGCTTGTCTCGGGCGCAAGTGACGGGATGAGCAGGCATCTCGCGCCGGCGAGGAGACGCCTTTTCCTCTCGATGCCTACTGGCCCGGCAAACCTGCACCAGCGGTTGTCGATCCTCGGCGCTATCTCGGCGGCGAAATATTGCTCATGCGCCTCATACGGGAAGACTGTCCCGGCCAATACGAACCTTACGCGCGAGAGCCTCGCCGCGTCCATCGCGAGGTGGAAGCCCTTTTCAGGGCATATCCTTCCGATGGACAGGGCGTAATCCCTTCTCGATACCCGAGCGGCGAACCTCTCGAGGTCCACCCCGTTCGCCACCGTTGATATCACCTCCACGTCAGGGGGACAGGCGGCCCTCTGGCTCTTCGAGACGCAATTGAAGAACGTGAGAGGCCTCTTTACCCGGAGCGCCTCATGAGAGTACCAGGAGACGGGAAGATGGAGCGTGACGAGCACGATAGGGCCCGCCTCGGGCAGATACTCGCTGAAATCCAGCCCATGCATGTGCACCGCGTCCACCTTCCAGTACTTGAGCGCGAACCCTATCGCCCTCCTGCAAAGGCCGTATATGTATGAGCGCGCCTCGCCGTCTATCCTGCCTTTTACGAGCGGCAGGGGCTCAAGGGCGCCTTTTACCTTCGAGCCCTCGGGCGCAATGACGATCGACTGACATCCGCTCCTGACTATTGCCGCGTCGAGTGAAAGCAGCACCTGCTCCGCCCCGCCGGCCGCATCGGGCCTCACCTGCGCGAACGGATATGAGACGGAGAGGACGGATAGGCTCACAGCGGCCCCTCGAGCCCGAGCTCAGCCATTGCCTTTGCCGCGAGCCCCCTCCACCTGCCGCCGTCCATGCCCCAGTTGAACCTCTCGTAGTAAAGCGGCCCTTCGTGCGGGGGCGCCGTAAAATCATAGGGCGGCGCGGCCCTGAAGCTCTCGTGGTCGAGCGGGAACATCCTGAGCATCCCGGCCTGGGTCGTGAAGCAATCCATCATCTGCGCCTTGTGCTTTTTTTCCTCTTCCGTGAGGATGAACGTGATGTCGTCGAAGCCCTCCTTGGGGATGAACTCCAGCACGGACAGCCTTCCGTTCATGGCATGGTATAACGGGTATTCGATCAGCGGCGGGGTCGAAACACCCTCCTGCCTCAGGAGCGCCGCGGCCGCATGTACGGCGAAGCAGACCGAATCATGGTCAGGGTGGCCTCCGTCGTACGGCAGGACGAGTATCGACTCAGGCTCGACCTCCTCTATAAGCTCCCTTAACCTCAACGCGACCTGTACGAGATTGAACCCGGACTGCTGGTCGGCGACCCAGGCCTGCATGCAGTCCTCGGGCCTGACGCCCGCCCCTGACAGGGCCGCAAGGAGCTCTGTCCTTCTCGCCTCCGCGTACTCAGCGGCTGACCTGAACCCGTGGCCAAAGGCGTCGGCAAGGTCCCTCGGGGCGCCGTCGGTGACGTGAATGAAGAGCGCCCTGTCTATGTACCTGTAGAGCGCGCCGGCGCCGGCGACCTCGTCGTCGGGATGGGCCGCCGCCACGAGGGTCTTCACTCCGAAGATGTCCTTCACGAACTCTCTGGTGTAGCCCATGAAGGACGTCCTTATGAACCTAAACTCTCTGGCACGCATACCGTTTCACCATGGCCGCGCAGAAATCAGCGAACTCCTCCGGCACCCGCGGAGGGCTCGTATGGTGCGGCTTTATGCCGCTTGCCTCCGGGGTGAAGCAGAAGGTCAGAGTGACGTCGAAGTCCTCGAGCGCCCTCATCTGCCTGTCGAACCAGGAGAGCGCGAATGGACGGTGGCTGTCCGCCCAGCTGAGGCCGGTGCGGAGCTTTTTTACCCCGAGCCTCTTGAGCCACTTCACGGCGTCGTCGAGCCGGTGGTCCTCGAAGTGGAACCACTGGCAGATGCCTAAGTCCGGCGCGAACTCCGGGAAGAGCTTCAGCGCCCTCTTCGGCGTGCCGTCCTCCCTTAAGAGCCCCATGTAAAAATGCCTGTAGTAGGCAGAGCCTTCGGCCTCCCTGTGCCTGGTCGTGGCAGGCCAGGTCCTGGGCAGGTCGTAGAGGCTGTACCAGTGTATGCGCTCGGCCCTGCCGACGAGGAGCTCGGCTGAGCGCCTGAGGCCGAACTCCTGCACCTCTTCGGCGCCGAAGGTGGAGACGCCGACCTCCGAGACCCATACCGGAAGGTCGGAGACCGCCCTTATCTCCGAGAGCTTCTCCGGCCACTCGTGTATGGCCCAGTGGTTCCAGTCGAGCGGGAAGCCGTGGACGGCGATGACGTCGAGCTCGTCCAATACGCCCTTCTCCTTCAGGTTCCTTATGAAGTTGGGGTCTATGGGGGAGATGCCGCCCAATACCTTGAGCATCGCGCCCGTCTCGGCGCTAACGGCGCGGGAGGCGAGCTTGACCATCCCGGAGTACCTGCTCCAGTCCGGGTCAAGGTGAAAGTCCCAGTGCGACAGGTTATTCGGCTCGTTCCAGAACATGACGGCTTCTATCACAGCTCCTTCCACCCCCTTTCAGACCGCCTGCAGATGAAGACCTCCTCCTCGGGCCGGCTCAGTATCTCGAAGCCGGAGCTCCGGAGCATTGCCTCGGCGCACGCCCTGTTCGGCAGCCACCAGTTGGTATTGTCGCCGGCGTATTCCTTCTCTATGAAGTGCATCCTCGGAAAGGCCGGAGAGTCGAATACGCGCTTCTCGCTGAACGGGTAGTCTGCTTCGAGCTCCTCGATATCCGCGCTTCCGCGGAGCAGCGACTGGAAGACGAGCATGTCGGAGGCCGCGTGCTCGTATACGAGGTCGAGGGCAAGGAGCGGATGCCTCAGGTGATAGAGAACGCCCATGAAGAAAACGATATCGAACTTCTCCCCAAGCTCCGCCACCCGGTAGACCGACATCCTCCTGAACTCTATGTCCGCGCCGAGGACCGATGCCGCGAACCTGGCCTGCCTCAAGTAGCCCTCGTCGTTATCGATCCCCAGGACCCTGTCAGCCCCCCTCTTTTTCATCTCTATCGAATAGAAGCCGGCGTTGCAGCCGACATCGAGCACGCTCCTTCCGGCAAGGTCTTCGGGCAGCGCGTGGGCGAAGCGCTGCCACTTGTAATTCGGGTAATCGCCGAGAAAATGATCAGGCGCGGTCTTAACGCCGCCCAGGTCCATGTTCTGGAACCACGGGCCGAGCTCAAAGACCCGCGCCGATATCTCTTCCCTTGCAAGCTCACCGGGCATTTTCATCGGTCTCTCCGGGAGCGCTCAGCAGCCTTATCGCCTCCCTGTATCCGTTCAACGTGCCCACGTCCACGTACGAACTCCCGGCCTTCACGCCAACGGCCCTCCCGCCGCGCGCGAGGTATGCGTTCACGAGCGTGCCGATGTACTCGTCTTTTTTTCCGCGCCCAAGCCAGAGTTCATGAAGCTCCCTGAAGACAGAGCCCTTGAGCTTGAAAGAGCCCCAGACCCAGTTGCTCGCCGCGCCCTTTCGTTTTACCTGTATCTCGACGACCCCTCCGGCCCTGTCGAGGACGACCGCGTCGAAGTGCTCGGGCGCGCCCACCGGGAATAGCAGGAACGAGAGCCCCTCGCCGCCAAGCGCGGTGAAGCCTGTCCTCGGGAACCAGACCGTATCGGGCAGGCCCACGAGCGCGAACTCGCCGGGGCGTATGAGCGGGAGCGCCCTGAAGAGCGAATCGCACAGTCCGAGCGGCTCTGGCTGGACCACGTAGCAGATATCCGCCCCGCCTATGCCGCCGCCGTAATATTCCATGATGTCGGACTTGCCGGGAGAGATGACGAAGCAGAGCTTCGTTGCGCCGGCAAAGACCATCCGCTCGATCAGGTATTCGCTTACGGCGCGGGGCCTCTCCTCGGCCCCTTCAGTCCTGCTCCCGACCGGGAGGAGCTCCTTGGAGAAGGCGAGCGGCTGTATCCTGGAGCCCGCCCCCGCGGCAGGGACTATCCCCCACATACCTCCTCCTTCCTCTCGACGGCGCATTCCATTATCCTTTCGAACTCGGCGGCCCTCTCGGCGGCTGTATGCTCCTCGAGGACGCGCTCGCGCGCGGCCTTTGCGATGCCCTTCCTCGCGGCCTCGTCCATGGCGAGCGCTTCCGCGACCTCCTCCGTGCTCCGCACGATCACTATCTCCTTGCCCGGAGACAGGAACTCCTCGATGCCGTCCCAGAAGTCGCTAAGGACCGGGCTGCCGCAGGCTGCCGCCTCAAAGAGGCGTCCTGACGGGCACCAGCCCATCCGCGCCATCGCCCCCCTGGTGACGTTCAGGGTCCATCTGGCGGAGGAATAGAATTGCGGGTGCATGGGAGGAGGCACGTGCCAGACGAAATAGATATTCCGGGTCCAGGGGAAGTCCTTTGGATAGAGCGACCCCCCGAGTACGAACCTCTTCTCAGGCAGGCGCCTGGCCGGCTCGACGAAGAGCTCCATGAGCGTACGCTGCCTGTCCTCCGCGAACGTTCCCAAGTATGAGAGGTCTGCCGCATACTCGCTTGACTTCACAGACGGGACGTGGATCTCGGGGTCGACGCTCCCGTACAGGGGCGCCGTCTTTTTCGCCCCGATAACGGTTTTAAGCTCGTCGAGCGCGCGCCCTCCCGTGTAGCTCAGCACGATGTCGAAGCCGCCGAGGCCGTCCGCCGGCAGATAGCCCACGTCCCTGCCCTCTTTGAGCTTCGAGAGCGTCACGGGCGTGTCAAGGTCGTAGAAGCATTTCACGCGCGTACCTGAGGACATGAGAAGGGCAGAGGCCTCCCTGCCGTCAGGGCAATATGAGGTCACCATGCCCACGTCGGCGTCCCTGAGCTCCGTCGCGGCCCTCCTCCTGATCTTCTCCCAGCTCCCGTAGATGACGAGGTCGAACCACTCGGCACGGGCGAAGTCCCTGTTGGACGCGTAATAGGGCGCGTCCTTTTCAAAAAAGACGATCCTGTGCCCCTTCTCCGCAAGGGCGCGGGCAAGGGCGCGCCAGATGGTGGCGTGTCCGTTGCCCCACGAAGAGCTCATTGTAAGGCCGAATATGACGACCTTCATCTACTCTCCTTTTCTGGCAAAGTAGCCTTATGCCCTTTCAGAGCAAGAGGCCCACGGGGCCTGGCTAATCTCCTGAGGCGCGCCTTTCTTCACTGCGTTCCGACGGAGGCTCTGCGCCTGCCTCCATGACCTGCTTGAAGTTCCTGAGCTCCTCCCTGAGCTGCCTGAAGGAGATGGTTTCGAGGAGCCTCTTGACCGCCGGAGGCGCCCCGCCCGGCAGGTTATAGACCATGTGAAGCCTGAGCTCGGTGCCGATGTTCCCCGGCGCCTTCCTGAACTCGACCAGGCCCTCGGCATCGATGTCCGAGTACGGGAGCGACCTCCACGCGATGTATTCGTTTTCGCGCTCGTCGGTTATCTCCGCGTCCCATTCCACCTTTATGCCGCCCGGGGCAATGGCGCCCCAGTGAGAGCGCCTGGAGTCCATTACCTTTACCTCCTCGAGATGGCTCATCACCTCCGGCAGGTTCTCGAGGTTTCTCCAGAAGCCGTACATCTCGCGGACCGGCCTCTTCACGGTGACGCTCTCGTGAATCTCTATGGGGCCGCCCGATGTCCTTACGCCAAGCCGGTCGTAGAGGGCGCAGTGGCCTGTCGAGCCCCTGTACATGAGATAGCCGCCGGTGAGGGCCGTAAGGAGTCCGCCGAACGAGCCCCTTCTTGCGCCTTTTGCCGCGAGCATGCCGCCAAGGGCTATGGACGCGAGACGCTCGGCCCCGCCGACGTTTATCTCCCTTTCCGCATACCAGTATCCCGGTTCATGGTGTGTCATTTGAAAACCTCCTGTTTTTTGAGGACGCGAAACATGTAGCCCTCGAGCTCGTCCACCCTGTGGACGGCCGTGTGGCCGTCGAGCACCTTCCTCCTCGCCCTCTCGCCTATCTTCACCCTCTCCTCCTCCGGCGTCTCCTTGAGATACCTGATTGTCTCAACGGCGCTCCTGGAGACGAGTATCTCGATGCCCGGCCTGAAGAAGGTCTCCAGGCCTACCCAGTAGTCCGATATGACCGGGGTGGCGCAGGCGGCCGCCTCGAAGAGGCGCACGCTCGGCGAATACCCGGCCCTCACCATGTCCGCCCTCGTTACGTTCATGGTGAAATCCATTGAACCGTAAAAGGGTGCGTGCTCACCCGGGGGCAGGTGCTCTATCCTCTCGGTATTGGAGGGCCATGCTATCGTATCCGGGTAAAGCGGCCCGGCCACCACAAAGCTGCCGGGGTGCCTCCTCGCGGGCTCGAGCAAGAGCTCGTCGAGCGCGCCCTGCCGGTCCGAGCTGTACGTGCCTATGTAGCCTATGTCCCACCTCCTCTTCACCTTAAGCGGCCTGTAGCAGTCCGGGTCAACGGAGCAGTAGAGCGGCCTTGCCATGGGAGAGCCGTAATCCCTTTCTATCTTCGCGAGTATCGGCCCTCCGGTGAAGGAGAGGTACATGTCGAAGCGAGATATCAGCTCAGGCGAAAGGTACTCGTAATCGCGCCTCTCAAGCTTTGCGAGGGTCACGGGCGTGTCTATGTCATAGAAGGCGGTAGCGCCCCTCGCTACTCCAAGCGCCCAGTCCGCCACCCGGACCCCCTCAGGGACGTACGAGCCTATCATCACGAAGTCAGCCTCCCTCACATCGGTCTCGTACCTGTCCTTGAGCTCTTCCATACCGGAGTATAGGCCGGTAGAGCACCAGGGCGGCCTCGCGAGGTCCCTGTTCTCGCGGTACCACGGCACGTCCCTTTCAAGGAAGAGGACTTCGTGACCTCGCGCCGAGAGCTCCCTTACGAGGCTCCTGTAGGTAGTCGCGTGGCCGTTTCCCCACGACGAGGTGATCGAAAGGCCGAGTATCACTATCTTCTGAGGTCCAAGCGCCATTGTCCTGTCCGGGATCACCCGTTCATTTGAAGGAAAGCCCAAGGAGGGCCGCGTCGACCTCCCTGGCCCTGTGCGTATACGTATGCTCCGACATCACGCGCCTGAAGGCGTTCCTGCCCATATCCGCGGCGCGCTCGGGCGTAAGGCCGTCGAGTATCCAGGCAACCTCGTCCCCGCTCCCCGCGACGAGCACCTCCTTGCCCGGCTCGAGGAACTGCTCTATTCCGGCCCACCTGTCGGTGATTATGCACGCGCCGGCGCCCGCTGCCTCGAATATGCGGGTCGGAGGCGAGAAGCCGTACCTCGCCATCGAGTCCCTGTTTATGTTGAGCACGGCGAGACACGTCGAGTTGAAGGCGTTGTGGTCGGCCGTGTAGACGTGGCCGAGCCGGGCGACATTGGGAAGGCTCAAGCCGTCCCAGCCGCTGCCGCCGAGGAGGAACTTCCTTGCGGGCCTGACTGCGGCGGCCTTGAAGAAGAACTCCCTTACCCGCGCTTCCCTGTCCGGCATGCGGTTGCCGAGAAATCCGAGGTCAGCCCTGAACCTCTCGACCGGGGAAACGGGATAATGCGTCTCAGGGTCAAGGGCGTTGTATATCGGAATGCAATCTCTCGCGCCGAAGCCCCTGTACTCGTCCACGACCCGGGGGCCGCCGCCGTACGTGAATATGAGGTCGTACTTCGGGACGAGCGGCCTGAAATGGTCGGCGGCGTCGGCCTTCATCCTCTCGAGCGTAGCAGGCGCGTCGACGTCCCAAAAGGCCGCGAGAGCGCCCGGCGAGCGCGCGTCAATGACCGCCTTCTCGAGGTAATCGTCAAAGACCCCGACGCCGCTCGCCTTTATGATAAGGTCCGCGCCTTTCGCCTTTCCGAGCGCCTCCTCCACGCCGTCCAGAGTGGCCGGATATACCACTACGTCCGCCCAGTCCGGGTCATCGATATCCCTGTGCCTCTGCCTGTCATAGGCATCGGGCTCATAGAAGGTTATCCCGTGTCCGAGGCCGCTCAGGTTCTTTATTATGCCCCTGTAATAGGTCGCGGCCCCGTTCCAGTAGGCTGAAACGAGCGACGAGCCGAAGAACGCGACTTTAAGCCCCTGTGTCATAGACAAGCTCATTGCCTCCGTTTATCTCCGAACAGATCGATAGAAGCTCATCGACCCTGTTGGCGCAGGTATGGCGGCTCATCACGGTCTCCATGCCACGGCGCGCGAGGGCCTGCCTCAAGGACTCATCGTTCATGATGTCGCCAAGGTGCCTTTCCATCTCTCTCCCGTTGCGGGCAACGAGGAAGTCCTCGCCGGGGCTGAAGAGCCCCTCGGCGTCTTCCCACGGCGCCGAGATGAGCGGTATTCCGCAGGCAAGCGCCTCGAAGACCCTTATGGTCGGGATGCCGGGCAGGGCCCGCGCATACGGCCTCCTCGGCACATGCACCGTGCACCTGAACTCGGCGAAGACCGAGGGAACCTCGAAGTTCGGAAGCCAGCCCCTGTACTCGACCCCGCATTCATCGAGGATATCGAGCGCGTGGTCAGGGTACCTGACTCCATGTGCCCGGGCCTTTATGCCAAGCGTCCTTACGGGCCTCAGGAGGAACTCCTCGAGCTCGGCGGTGCGCTCGCCGTCTCCCCAGTTGCCTATCCAGACGAGGTCGCCCCTTTTGAGGCTATCAAGCGGCCTGAAGACCCTCGTGTCCGCAGCCTCGTGCCATGTCCAGGCCCTCTGTGTCCAGCCGCGCTCGAGGTATATATCCCTTATTATCCCTCCGAACGCGAGCACGCCGTCATATCCGGAGAGGTCGTAGGCGGCCATGTTGTGAGGCTCGGTTATGGCGCGGTGGTGCGTATCGTGGAACAGGAGCCTGAAGCAGGGGTTGGCAGCCCTGTAGGAGCCTATCCTCCTTACGAGCTCATGGCCGTTCCATTCATGGACTATGACGACGTCGGCCTTGTCGAGGGCCTTCGCCATATCGAGCGAGGCGAGGTCGTACCTGTTGCTCCTGAGCCCGGGATAGGCCGACTGGAAGAGGCCTGCGGCGTCCTCGCATATCGATTGGAGATTGGTGAAGCACCACGAGTCAACAGGCTCGTATACCTCGACCTCGTGGCCGCGGGACATGAGCTCTGTGGCGACCCCGCGGAGGAAATGCGCGTTGCCGTGGTTCCAGTCAGAGATGAGCGACTGATAGAACATCACGAAGCGCAAGCCCGGACCTCCTCGATCGAATTGCCCATGAGCATTCCGTAAAGCTCAAGGTAGCCCTCTGCCATCCGCTCGGCCGAATACGCGAGGCCCCGCTCCCTGGCGGCGTTCCCGAGCCTTTCCCTCAGAGGCCTGTCAACGGCGAGCCGCTCGATTGTGGAAAATAGCCCTTCCCTGTCAACGGGCCTTACGAACAGGGCCGCGCCTTCCCATAGCTCCCGGAGGCTCGGTATGTCGCCCAGGACGAGCGCGCAGCCCGAAAGGGCCGCCTCGAGAACGGTAAGGCCGAAGGGCTCGTATTTTGCCGGAAGCGCGAAGACGGCGGCCTTTGATAGCCGCTCGGAAAGCTCGGCAATGGAAAGCGCGCCGGACAACTCGATCGAGCCGTCCGCCGGGAATCTCTCGGAAGCGAACTCTGTCGGCCCGGCGGCGCATACGGGCCAGCTCAATTTTTTCGCGATCGCCTGGAGGGCCGCGACGTTCTTCGCCTCGTCCCAGAGCCTCCCGGCCGTGAAGACCATCTCTTCCTTTTTGCCGGGATTGAACAGGGCTCCGGTCCTGCCGTTCTTTATCACAAAACCAGGAGCGTCAAAATCATAGTGCCTCCTTAAGGCGTCGAGCATGGCCCTTGTCGGCGCGGCAACGGCCCGCGCGCCTTTGAGCCCGGCGGCGACCTCATGAGCGTACCTTTCCCACTCGCCCGGTATGGGGCCCTCTTTCACCGCCTCCCACCATGAGAGCACGCACGAATGCGCGACGATGAGGCTTGGCGCCTTCCACGGCAGTGCTCCGTGGCAGTAGTTGTTAAGGTGGACGATATCGGGCCTGATATAGGCCTCGAGCCTCAGGAGCCAGTCCCCGGCAAGCGTGACGTTCAACCACGGGTCCTCCTGCCATTCGAGCGTGAAGCCGCCCTCGTAGAGCTCAAGACCAGCTATGGCCCTCGCGTCTTTTATCTGCGGCCTCGTGAGGCCGGGGCCCATCGTGGCAATCGAAACGCCCACGCCCGCCCTCGAGAGCCCGGCGGCAAGCTCCATCGCGTAGGTCCAGACCCCGCCCGCCGTATCGGCGGTCATGAGCACCCTCTCGGGCCTTCTCATCTCAGTTGCTCTCATACCCTTCGAGCTCCTTCATCGCCGCCGGGCGCTCTTCCTGTATGTCGCTGAAGCTCCTGTTGGCGTTTATGTAATAGTCGTGCGCCCTTTCCCATGCGCCGTCGTCAGGCTCGCCCCACCTCTTCGAATACTCTTCTGAGCCGGGATAGGGGAACAGCGGAACAGGCCTGTTTGCCCATACGCCGGCGTCGATCAGCCGGCTCCTCCACGCCTCTATTGCCTCGGGGCTGTCCGTATGCGCGTCCAATAGCGTCGATTGCACGAACTGCACGCTCTTTTTTGCCGTCGCGAGTAGATCGACAAGCTCGAGCGTCCCCGCCGAACACCTCTTTCCGAGGGCTGCCCTGCCCTCCTCGGTGACGCTCTCGATGCCAGCCTCGATCGATACGCAGCCCGCGGCGCCGAGCATCTCGAGCATCTCGGGCTTCCAGAGGTCTATCCTCGTCTGCATGCCGAAGGAGATGTCGCGAACCGAGAGCGCCTCAAGGAGCTTCCTGTCAGGCATGAATATCTCGTCTATGAAATAGACGTACGCGGCGCCGTTGGAGACGAGCCAGTCTACTTCCTCGAGCACCACCGGAAGGGGCCTTCTCCTGTAATTGTTCCTGAACTCCCTCTTCGCGCAGAAGGTGCACGAATACGGGCAGCCCCTTGAGGCCTCTACGTCCGCGCCAGGCCCGCTGGCGACGGACCCGAACCTGTGATGGTGATGCCGGTGCCTTTCAATGTAATGAGCGGGCCATCTGACGGCGGGCAGCATGGACATATCGGTTGCCCTCGGGCCTGCCTGGGCCTTTATGCCGGACAGGGTCGTGTACGCGATCGATTTGATATCCGAAAGGGACTTCTCCGCAAGCTCAGCGAGCACCGTCTCGGGCTCGCCCATGACCGCTATATCCGCCCCGAGCTTCTTCAACGCCGCCGCCGGTGTCGCGGAGCAGTGCGGGCCCACGACTACCTTAACGGCCTTCATGTCATGGAGCGCCCGCAAAAGGAGCATGGGCACCCTGAGCTCCGGCTGCGGACATCTCCAGAAGAGATAGCCCGGCGCCGTTGTGACGACGATGAAATCAGGCGAAAGGGCCTCCACGCGCTCCCGGACGTCCGCCGGGCAGAGCCCTTCGACATGGGCGTCTATTATCTCCGCCCTGTGCCCGGCCCTCTCAAGGAGCGCCTTTGAATAGCCAAGCTCAAGCGGGAAATGGGGCTCCCTGCAGCCGAAATATACGCTGCCCGAGAAGTCCCAGTTTGGATAGACGAGGGCAAATACCATCGAAGCCTCATTCGCCGGTTTTTATCAGATGGTCAGTCCCCTGCCGGAGAGCTCCCTGCTGGCCTCAGCCACCCTGTCGAACGCGACCCTGCCCTCGAGCCAGCCCGCAAGCTCGACGAGCCCCTCTTCGAGCGTTACCCTGGGCTCGTAGCCGAGCACCTTCTTCGCGAGCGAGATATCGGCGAAGCAGTGCCTTATGTCGCCCACCCTGTATTTCCCGTTTATCTCAGGGGCTATCTCCTTGCAGAATACCCTGCCCATCCTCCCGGCTATCTCGAGGATGGAGCAGCTCTGTCCGCTTCCGACGTTGAACGCCGAATAGGCGGCCTCCTCGCATTCGAGAGCGAGAGAGCACGCGGCCGCCACGTCGCGGACGTTCACGAAGTCCCTCTTCTGCAGGCCGTCTTCGTATATGAGCGGCGCTTTTCCGTTCAGGAGCCTTGCCGAAAAGATGGCGAGCACGCCTGTGTAAGGGTTTGACGATGCCTGCCTCGGGCCGTAGACGTTGAAGAACCTCATGGCCACCGTGGGTATGTTATACGCCCTGCCCGCGACGAGGCACACCTTCTCCTGGTCGTATTTCGTGAGCGCGTAGACGGAAGCTATTGAAGGCGGCTTGGATTCGGGCGTTGGCACGGGAAAGACTGCTTCTCCGTTTTCGCCCCGGGGCTCCCACCTGCCGTTCCGGAGCTCCTCCAAATCCCTCGCGGCGGTATCGCAGACAATCCCTTCCCTTGTGCGGCAGCGCCCCTCCCCGTAGATGCTCATGCTCGAGGCCACGACAAGCCGTTCAACCGGCTCCTGGACAAGGGCCTCGAGGAGAACGGCAGTACCCCTGCAGTTGACGTCTACGTAATTCTCTATCTCGTACATCGATTGGCCGACTCCCACGGCCGCGGCGAAGTGATATACGGCGTCGACGCCTTCAAGGGCCTTTTTCACGGCGGCGGGGTCCCTGACGTCGCCCGTAAGAAGCTCGACGTCGGCAGAGAGGTACTCGGGCCTGTGCCTTCCAGGGCCGTGCACCTGCTCGGAGAGGCAGTCGAGCGCGCGGACATGACAGCCTTTTTTCAACAATTCGTCCGCGAGGTGAGACCCGATAAATCCCGCTCCACCGGTTATGAGGACCTTCTTCACCCCGCTACCTCCTGTTGGTCGTATCCTTAAACGGGCTCCGGACAAGGCAGGGCTTCGCCATAGTTCCCAGAGAAACCAGCACGGAATGGGAGATGTCTTTTTCGGCTTAAGCTCGTTCGACGGGCCGCTGGAAAGGGAGATCTTTAATCGGCAACAGTAGCGGGTGCACTCGGCATTAGCCCTCCTCCGAGCGAAATCTTCTTCTCTAAACTTATATCAGGATTCAGCTTTGTCAAGGGTCGCCTGATAACCCCCGGCAGCGCCGGGACGGTTTCCACTCAAGCCCGAAATCCTTTACCTTCGCGCCGCGGTTATGTTATAATTTTTCCACTTCAAAACGGCGGCAAGACCCCGTTCACCCTAAGCTGCTCGTCTTATCTCCCGTTCGCCTTCAGCCCCGCAGGCTTGAGATTCCGCCGCAATACCCTATAATCTAAACAGTAGCAGGATGGCGCACCCACCCAAGTCGATCCGCATAATGACGTACAACGTCCACAGCTGCACAGGCCCGGACGGCGAGGTATCCACTTACAGGATAGCCGACGTCATAGCCAGATACGAGCCGGACGTTGTCGCCTTGCAGGAGCTCGACTCGGGTCTCGAGAGGACCAGGCGCGCGCACCAGGCCTCCGAGATAGCGGAGCATCTCAACATGGAGTTCCACTTCCACCCCTCGATGGAGACACAGAGCGGGAAGTACGGGAACGCCATACTGAGCCGCTATCCCATGCGTCTCGTGCAGGCGGGGCCGCTGCCCGCGCCATGGTGGTTCCGCCCCTTTGAGAAAAGGGGGGCGCTCTGGGCAGCCGTGAGCCTCGGCGGTAAGGAGATACAGATAATAAACACGCACTTCGGCCACAACTGGAGGGAGAGGCTGGCGCAGTCAGAGGCGCTCCTGGGCGCTAAGTGGGCCGCGCACACGACCTGCAATCCCCCGCTGGTCGTATGCGGGGACTTGAACACGCTCCCGCTCTCGTACGTCTACAGGAGGTTCAGGCAATTCTTGGCGGACGCCCAGCTGGCGATAAAGGGCAGACGCCCCAGGGGCACGTACCCGAGCCGTTTTCCCGTATGCCGCATAGACCACATCTTCACAAGCCATGAGGTCCTTGTCCTGGAGACTGAGGTGCCCAGGGACCGCCTTGCCGCAAAGGCCTCCGACCACCTCCCCCTTATCGCCGAGCTGGAGATAATCTGACAACCCAGGCGCATCCGGAGGCAGGCAATGTGGGACCGGATATTGAGGCCAGGCCGCAATTATTTCGAAAGGGCGAAGGTCGACGAATCCGGCATCTACGTCGACGGCGCCGAGTATTACACCGCCTTCTACCACGCGGCGTTGAAGGCGCGGCGGTACATCATCATCTCGGGATGGCAGTTCGACAGCGAGGTGCTGCTTTTGAGAGGCGCCGAGGAGCGCCGCGCCAGGCGCGACGTGAGGCTCCTTAAGTTCCTTGACGCGCTGTGCAGGATGAACCCGGAGCTCCATATCTATATCCTCGCCTGGGACTTCAGCCTCATATTCATGCACGAGCGCGAGTGGATGCAGGAGATAATCTTCAACTGGTCCACGAGCGAGAGGCTGCACTTCCGGTTCGACTCCATGCACGCCATCGGCGCGAGCCAGCACCAGAAGTACGTGGTCATGGACGGCGCCCTGGCCTTCCTCGGCGGCATGGACATCTGCGCCGGCAGGTGGGACTCCCGGAGCCACCTCCCGCACAACCCCGACCGGATAAACCCGGACAGCAGGACCTACGCGCCATACCACGACATACAGGCCTATTTTACAGGAGAACTCATAGGGACGCTCTCCGCGATGTTCTCGGAGCGTTGGCAAAGGTGCGCAGGCAACGTCCTCTCCCTGCCCTCTGCCCTCATCGGGGATTACCTTCCTCGCGCCATAGGCTCGCCCATTCACGGGCGCACCGCGGCGCTCTCAAGGACCCAGGGGCAGACGTTCGTACGGGTGCACGAGCCGGTGAAGGAGATACGCGCCCTCTTCATCGACGCCATAAAGGCCGCCAAAAAACTCGTCTATATCGAGAACCAGTACTTCAGCTCTCACGCAATATACAGGGCGCTCACAGAGAGGATGGAGGACTCGTCAATGCCCGGGCTCGAGATTGTCCTCGTGCTCCCCAAAAAGCCGAGCGCCCTTGTAGAGGAGATATCGGTAGGCCTCCTTCAGGCGAGGATATTGAGCGTCCTCCGTGAGACCGCGAAGCGCATGGGCCATTCGATCGGCGTCTACTACTCGACATCATTTGACGAGAAGGGCGAGGAAGTACCGGTCTACATACACTCGAAGCTCATGATAATAGACGACCGGTTCCTGACGGCGGGCTCGGCCAATACGACCAACAGGTCCATGGGCCTCGACACCGAGCTGAACATTTCCTGGGAGGCGTGTTCGCTGCGCGATTTGAGGCTCATGCGCTCGATAAGGCGCTTGCGGGCCTCTCTTCTCTCAGAGTTCATTGGCTTTGACGTGAATGTCGACTACAAGAGGCTCGGGAGGATAAAGGGCCTGGTCGAGTACCTCGACCAGATAGCCGGGAGCAGATTGTACAAGCTGCAGAAGCATACGTTAAGCCCGTACCTTGCGGAGAGCGAACTATTGAAGACAATAGACGAGTTCCTCCTTGACCCCGAGAAGGCCGTCATAGAGGAGAACGTATTCGAGATATTCTCTCCGGATATAGTCTCGGTATTCTCAGAGAGCATCGCCTATCTGAAGAAGTATCTCCTCAGGAAAAGGGCGGGGTAGAAGGGACACGAAGCAATCCCGCAAAACAACCTGAAGACCTGAGATTGCCGCGCTTCGCTCGCAATGACAAGACTCTTGCGGGTTCAGGCTTACAGCCTGAACCCGAATATTCGTACATGGCATTACGGAAATTCGGGTTCAATTTACAAAAT
>Ga0209521_10000431_pt1 | contig 31983 bp, 33 predicted proteins | sample Rifsed19ft4_FD_184016 | JGI IMG/M metagenome (GOLD analysis project Ga0209521, IMG submission 184016) | Soil microbial communities from Rifle, Colorado, USA - sediment 19ft 4 (version 2) | ecosystem: Environmental > Terrestrial > Deep subsurface > Rock core/Sediment | place: Rifle, Colorado...
GTTCTGAATGGGCAAAAGCGGTTCATTTCGAACGGGTCGATCGCGGACTACGTTTTCGTGTACGCGCGGGAGCCGGGGACCAAGCGACACGAAGGGCTTTCGTGCTTCATGGTGCCGAAGGGAACGCCCGGGTTTACGGTCACGAAGGTCGAGACGACGACGAAGCTCGGCCTCCGGGCGAGCCCGACGGCAGACCTCGCGTTCGAGGATTGTCGAATCCCGAATGGCCACCTCGTGGGGAAGCGCGGGAACGGGTGGGAGCAGGCGATGCGAACACTGAACAACGGCCGCCTCGGGATCGCGGCGGGCGCCGTCGGCGTCGCGCGGGCGGCGCTCGAGGCGGCGACGAAGTACGCGCAAGAGCGGAAGGCGTTCAACCGCCCGATCGGGGACTTCCAGCTCATCCGGGAGATGATCGCGGAGAGCGCGACGGAGGTCGAGGCCGCGCGCCTCCTCACGTTGCGAGCCGCGCAGCTCCGGGACCTCGGCCTCGACAACACGAAGGAGGTCTCGATGGCGAAGCTGTTCGGCGCGGAGATGGCGATGCGCGTGACGGACCGCGCGATTCAGATTCATGGCGGGTATGGGTTCAGCGGGGATTTCGACGTGGAACGATACTTCCGGGACGCCCGCGTCCTGGGACTGTACGAGGGCACGAACGAGATCCAGAAGCTCATTATCGCGGAGCGGATCCTCGGGCCGTCGGCGAAACGCCAGTGATCCAACGATGAGCGGCGATTGCATCTTCTGCACGATCGTTCGGCGGGAGGCCCCGGCGAGCATCGTCCGGGAGGACGCGGACACCCTCGCGTTCATGGACATCCAGCCGATGAATCCGGGACACGTGCTCGTGATCCCGAAGGCCCACGCGGCGTTCCTGGAGGATCTCCCTCGGGGCCAGGCGGGGCCTGTCTTCGAAGCCGCGCGGGAAATCTCGTTCGCGTTGAGACACAGCGGACTTCGATGCGACGCGGTCAGCATGTACCTCGCGGACGGGGAGGAGGCGGGCCAGGAGGTGTTCCACACCCACCTGCACCTGATCCCGCGGTTCGCGGGAGACGGCTTCGGCCTCCGCCCGACCCCCGGATTCGGGCGGATCGCGGATCGCGCGGAGCTTGAGGAACAGGCGGCGCGGATCCGCCGGGGCCTCGCGTCACCGGCCCGCTAGCCGCGCTCGGATCGTCTCCAGCGTACCCGGAGGCAGCTTGCCTCGTGCCGCCCGAAGAAGGGAGTTACCCGCTCAAGTGGACGCCGATTGATTCGAGCTCCTCGGGACTCAACACCTCTCGGGCCGTCGCGAAGAGGCTCGTCTTCTCCTTGCGGAAGTGATCCCAGAGAAACTGGACGGTGAAAACAACGTGACGGTTCAGCTCCTCGATTTCCGCGAGGTGCGGCGCCGGCCGTTTCGCCTGGAGAGCCGCGAGGGCCTCCTTGATCTTGTGAACCTCCCGCCGGATTTCGTCGTGCTCGTACGCGACGACGTTCACGAGCGTGCCGAACCGTCCGATCTTCCTCTCCAGGGCGGGGAGGAGATGTTTCTCCTCGCGCTCAAAGTGGGGGAGCAGTTCCTCCTCGAAGAACCGGATCGACTCCTCGACGAGCTCGATGTCCTCGTCGGAGGCGGCGTGGCTCTCCATCATCTCGTCGAGGGCGGCCTCGAGCTCGCTCAGCTTCTCGACGAAGTCCGCGTGCTCCTCGGCAAGTTCCGTGAGCGCGTCCATTTCCCCGTCCCGAAGATGAGGAATCCCATTCCCAGTTAAAGGCTGAGCGTCCTCCTCGGCTGACAACTTCAGGTCGACGAAATGCCGCCTGGCTACTCCTGATCATCGATTTGTTTGCGATCAACGTCGCACTGACGCCCGGCAGCATACCTCTGTGGGCGAGGCGCCTCGGACCTACGGGGTGAACCGCGCCGGGGTCCGCGGGAACGGGATCGCGTCGCGGATGTGATCGAGTTTGCAGATCCAGTGGATTAGCCGGTCAACGCCCATTCCGAACCCCGCATGCTGCACGTTTCCGTACCGCCGAGTGTCGAGGTACCAGTCGTACGCCTTCGGATTCTCCCCCTGTTCGTGGAGGCTCTTCTCCAGGACGGAGAGGTCCGTCTCCCGCTCGGAGCCGCCGACGAGCTCGCCGACATCGTCGCCCGCGATCACATCGAAACCGAGCACGTAGTTCGCGTTCTCAGGGTCGCGTCGCTTGTAGAATGCCTGCGACAGTGCAGGATAATGCGTCACGACAATCGGCTTCGCCTTCCCCTCCGTGAGGGCCCGTTCCTCGAGCGTTCGCAGGTCCTTCCCCCACTCGATGTCGATCCCCTTCTCCTTGAGGATCTTCAGCGCATCGTCATATCGGATGTGCTCGAACGGCGGCGTCACTCGCTTCAAGAAGTCCGGCGAGCGACCGAGGGTCTCGACCTCGGCGGGGGCCCCCTCCGCGGCCCGCTTGCACGCGTGCGCGATCACGCCCTCCGCGTGCTTGATCACCTCGTCCATCCCGACCCAGGCCTGCTCCATCTCCGCGTGCCAGTACTCCGTGAGATGGCGCGTCGTGCGGGACTTCTCCGCTCGGAACGAGGGCCCGATGTAGTAGATTTTCTCCATCGCAGCGACGAGCGCCTCCGCGTAGAGCTGCCAGGACTGCGTGAGGTACGCCTTCCGGCCGAAGTAGTCCACGTTGAACAGGGTCGCCCCCCCTTCGGAGCCGACGGGCGTGATCATCGGCGGGTGGACCTCCCAGAACCCCTGGTCCCGGAAGTACTCGTGGATCGCGCCGAACACGACGTGCCGCACCCGGAAGACCTGCGTCATCCGCTGCGACCGGACCCAGAGGTGCCGCACGTCGAGGAGGAACTCCTCGCTCTGGTCCTCCGAGATCGGAAACTTCTCCGCGTAGTGGAGGACCTGGAAGTCCATCGCCCGGAGCTCGTACCCGCCCGGCGCCCGTTTGTCCTGCACGACCTGCCCGAACGCGCGGACGGTCGACTCGATCAACGCCTTCTCCGCGGCCTCGAACGCGTCGGGGCGGATCTCGCCCTTCGTTATCGTGACCTGGAGGATTCCTGTCGCGTCCCGGACGACGACGAACGCCTTCCCGCCGACGGTGCGGGTCCGGTGGATCCAGCCCTTCAGCTCGACCTCGCGTCCCGTGACGGTTCCCGCCACGATGTCTCGGATCTGGACCATGGACCGGGGACAACTTGGCCGCGATAGATTAACCCTTGCGACACAGAGAAATATCGGGCCCCGCAATGGATCCGGTGTGCTGCGGTTCGCGAACGCGCTCGACCTCGACGCGATCGACGGGGTCGAGGCGATCTGCTTCCGGGAGCACCGCTTCCGCCGAGAGTTCCTCGAATGGGTGCTGAAGAATCCGAGCGCGCGCACGCTCGTCTGGGAGGAGTCCGGTCGGATCGTGGGCTCGGTGATGATCCTCCTCGATACGAGCCGTGTACGGGTCCTCTCGATCGCGGTCCTGCCGGGGTTCCGCCGCCGCGGGATCGGCGACATGCTCCTCGACGGGGCAGAGCGGACCGCTCGATCGCTCGGCGCCCGCGTCGCGCGGCTCGAAGTGAGCACGAAAAACCGGTCCGCAATCGCGCTCTACCGACGGCGGGGCTACCGGACGGAGGGACTCCTCCCGCGCTACTACTCGTGGGGCGACGACGCGCTCGCGATGGAGAAATCGCTCAACACAAACGCTTAAGATGGACGCATAAATAGCGCCGCGCAGCAACGGATGTTACCGATTCCCACGAAGTTTTTCGTGACGTCCGGGAAGGCCGTCTCGAAAGTCTCCGACCTCAACGCGTTTGACACGGCGCTCCTCGATGCGAGCCTCTCGGAACAGAACATAGTCTCCGTTTCGTCCGTGATGCCGATTGGGATCCGGCCCGTGAAGCGGCGGGAGCTCCCAATGGGCGCGATCACGCACTGCGTCCTCGCGCAGCAACGGGGCGGGGAGGGCGAGATGATCAGCGCGGGAATCTGCTGGGGATCCCGTGACGACGGGATGGGCGGCTACGTCGCGGAGGGACACATGCACGGGACCGCGCGCGCTCTGCGCGAGGTCCTCGAGTGGAAGATAGGCGAGATGGCAAAGCTCCGAGGCGTAAAGTTTCGGAAACTCGAGTACAAAATCGAGGAACTCAGTATCCCGATGGACCACTACGGGGCGTGCCTCGCGGCGCTCGTCTTCCTGGTGTAGCCGATGTTTGGCGTGGTCGTCTGTCCACGCTGCCACCGCGCGAAGGGCGTCGAACTCTCAAAGAGAACGACGAGCTGCTCTTGCGGCTTCGAGATTCGTGTCGTCCTCGCGCGCCTCCCTGTGCGGGTGGGCACGGAGCGGGAACTCGTCGAGGCCGTTCGCCGCGTAAGCGCGGAGCTTGCCGGCGGGCTCGCGGAGTACGAGAAGGCAATCGCGCCTCGACCCCGGAAGCGAATCGGGGATGTCCACGCGCGCGTCGTCGTGATCGCGATGAAAGCGGGGGATAAGGCGCACCGAATCCGGGCCTCCGCGATCGAGCTCTCGAAGGAACTCGAGATGTTTTCATACGGGGACCTCCGGGCGGTCCTCGAGGCCCTCGGGATCCAAGACGTCGAGGAGTCTCTCGACGAGCTCCTCCGATCGAACGTCGTGTACGAGCCGCGAGAGGGGTTCTACCGAGCGGTCACTCCGACTCCTTAGCGGGGCGTTTCGTCTCGCGAGGCCACCGCCGCAGCTCCCGCCGGATCTCCCGCGGGAGCGTCTCCGGGAGGATTTCACGGTACACGAACACGTACACGACCGCCGCGAACGCGAGGGACGCGACGAGGGACGCCGCGGCGACTGGGACTTCCCGGGTTGTGAAGAAGAAGAACAGGATCAAGAGATGCGAGAGGCGCACGAGGTACGCGCGGGCGAAGTAGCGAATCGCCTGCTGCCGCGCGGTTCCGAAGCCAACGAGCGACCCCGTCGACCCGAGGATGAGGGCCATCGAGACCGCGAACAGGGCGAGGAGGGCCGCGAGCTCGGGGCTTCCCGCAAGGGTCGGATTCAGGGAGAACGCGGACGCCATCGTGAGGGTCGCCGCGGCGCCGAGGCCGAGCGAGGTGCCGTAGAACGTCGTTTCGAAGCGGCCGCGGTACCCGGGCCGGTTCAGGTACACGAGCATGAAGCTCACCTCGAAGAGGGCGACGACGAAGAGGGAAAGGGTCCCGCCAAAGCCCCCAGCGGCCGCGACCATCACGGAGAGAAAAATCGTGAGCACGCTCGCGAACACGCCGAAGCCCATCCCGACCGCGAACGCGAGGAAGACGCGCCGGTCGTCGAAAAGCGCCTTCGGGGCCATGGGATAGTCGAACCGGCGGAGGGAGACCCACATCAGCGCGGCCGCGGGGCCGACGCCGACAAGGAAGGAAATCGCAAGGCGCGCCTCGTGGCTCGACACCCCCGGCCGATGTCCGCTTCGCATCATCAAGATTGGGGCGAGTCCCTGTAAGCCAGACCTGCAAGATCGGTCGGCCGATGCAGGGAGCTTTCGGGGTCGAGTGTCCGATCTGCGGCGTGCGCTCCTGGATCCCCGGAGGTCTGGTCGAAGTGCGGGGCCGCGGCGACCGGATAGTTCAAAAACCGTACCAGGCTGTATTTATCAATTCCGACGCGATAGGATATCGGACCCCCGAGGGGAGCGAATGAAACCTCGGACGACCGCGCAAGCACGACTCCTAACGGCCTCAGCGGTAGCGTTGCTCGTCGCGTTCGTCCTGATTCTCTCACTCCCCACGCCCGCCGCCGCGTTTCCCACGCACAAGATCCATGACCGGAGCATCGCCGCCGCGGGACTCGGCGGGATGGCGGTCGGAGACGTGAACGGGGATGCGGTCCTTGACATCGGGGTCCTCGATGAGGCCGCCGGGTCCGTGGTGGTATTCACGCAGGGTGCGACGGGGCTGCCCGCCGCGCCGAGTGTTTCCATCGCGACGGAGGGCGCACGGAAGATTGCCCTCGAAGACATCGATGTCGACGGGGACGCGGACCTCATCGTCGTCCGTTCCGACCAGGTGGCGATCCTCTACAATGACTGGGGCGAGTTCGACATCCGGGTCGCGGAGATCGCCGTGCCGGGTGTGACCGCGGTCGCGATCGCGGACTTCGGGGCCGACTCGCTGCCGGACCTCGCGACCCTCACGGATGAGGGGTTGCACCTCTGGTATCAGAGTCGATCTGCGGCCGGCGTGTGGGCCTCGAAGCCGGACCTCACGGTGGCGGGGACATCGACGTTCCTCGACGTCATGACGGCGGACGTATTCGGCGACGGCCGATCGGACCTGATCCTCGTGCACCCGCGGGAGATTCGAATTTACCGGTACAAGGTCGACACGACGCAGCTCCCGAGCCCACCCGTGCGGATGGTCCCGGACAGCCTCGGCGGCCCCGTGGCGGTCCGGTTCACCGATCTCGATGGCGACGGGGCGATGGACCTTGTGTTCGCGGCACGGCATCCGACGGAGGCCTCCGGGACCGTGACGCTGTATCTGCAACGCGATGGCGCGTTCGAGACGTCCACGACGTTCACGGGAGGGCTCACGGAGAGATTCGCGCTCGGGGACCTCAACGACGACGGCCGCGTCGACCTCGCGATCGCGGAGTTTGGTCCGACGGTGGCGGTATTCCTCCAGCGAATCGTCGGCGGCTTCGAGACCACGCCCGCGTTCCGGCTCGCGCTCGATACCGTTGGCGTGGACGCGACCCTCGCAATCGGGCCGTTCAGCGGGAGGCCCTTCTCGGAGCTGCTCGCCCGCGTCCCGGGTTCCCTCCTCGTGTTCGAGCAGGACGACCTCCCGCCCGCGCTCCTCCGCACGATCCCGTCGGACATCGTCTTCACGGAGGGCACGCTCGGCACGGGTCTCGTGGACCTCCGGAACTACTTCAGTGACGACCACGGCCTCCTGAAGTTCTCGATCGTGTACCAGGAGAAGCCGGGCCTCGTGCGGGCCTCGATCGCGGAGGACGGGTACCACCTCGACTTCGAGGCGACGCTGGGATGGTACGGGACGACGCGGTTCCTCGTCGCGGCCTCCGATGGCGCGGCGGGCCGCGCCCCCGTCATGGGCAACACGTTCACGGTCACCGTGAACGCGCGGCCGATGTTCGCGAGCACACCCCTTACGGAGATCGTCGCGGACGGAATGTACGAGTACCAAGCGATGATCGAGGACCCATACCCGCTCGTGGAGTTCCACACCTTCACCCTCGAGCAGGCGCCGAGCGGAATGACGATCGACACAACGACAGGGCTCGTGGAGTGGCGGCCCTCCGGGTCGCAGACCGGCGCCCACCTCGTCCGCCTCCGGGCGTCGGATTCCCACGGCGGCGTCGCCGAGCAGATCTTCGCGATCCGCGTCGGCGTGGTCGCGCCCGTGCCCCCGATCGGTGCCTACGTCGGCGCCGCGGTGACGACGATCCTCGCCGCGCTCGGGTTCGGTGCCCTCGCGAGCGAGAACGTCAAGTACGGCCTCGTCGCGATCTTCCTCCCAATGTACACGAAAATTAGGCGGGAGCGGGTCCTCGACCACTTCGTCCGAGGCCAGATCTATGGGTACGTCCTCGCGAACCCCGGGGAGCACTACAACGCGATCAAGGTTGCGCTGAACCTGACGAACGGCTCCCTCGCGCACCATCTGAAGACGCTCGAACGGGAGCGGTTCCTCAAGTCGAAGCGGTTCGGCCTCTACCGGCGGTTCTATCCGATGAACATGCGGATCCCCGACGACGACTACTTCGCGCCGAATGTGATTCAGCGAACGATCGTCGATCTCATCCGCACGGTGCCGGGCATCACACAGAAGGAGATCGCGAACCGGCTCGGCCTCACGCCACCGACGGTGAACTACCACATCAATATCCTGGGCGAGCGCCGCGTGATCCGCGTCGAGCGCGCGGGGCGGAAGACCCACTGCTTCGTGCCGGACACGGGGCCCGCGCCGGCCCCACGGCCGGACACGGAAATCCCGGGGTCCTCTACGCAAGCATGAGGGCCGCGAACACCTTCGCGTCCGCGACGAGATTCGCGATCGACACGTATTCGTCGACTGCGTGACCCGTCTGGTCCGTCGTCTGCCACACCGCCGCGGGGTACCCGGCCTTTCGGAAGTGTGCAGCGACGGTCCCGCCGCCGATTCCGACGACCCTCGCCTTGAGGCCGCGCGCGGTCCCGATCGCCGTCTTCAGGAGTCCGACGATCGGCGCGGCCTCGGGCGTCGGAGGGCTCGACTCGTCCTGGATCACCTCAATCTCCGCCTTCACGCCGAACCGGTTCTCCGTCTCTTGGAGGGCGGCCTCGACCTCCTGGAAAACCGCTTTGTTCTTGTACACCGGGAGGACGCGGCAGTCGAAGTAAAACACGTCCTCGCCCGGGATCGTGTTCACATTCGGGACGTTCGCCTCCCGCTTCGTCGGCTCGAACGTCGACTCTGCGGGTCGGAACAGTGGATCCGCGGCCCGGAATTTCTTGTGGAGGCGAGCGTCGATGAGCGTGACGAGGTATGCGCCCGCGCGGTGCGCGTTGATGGCGACCTCCGGCCGGCTCGCGTGGCCCTGCGTCCCGCGGACCGTCACACGGAACCACAGGAGGTTCTTCTCCTTGATCTCGATCTCGGAGCCGTCGGAGACGCCCCGGTCCGGCGCGAGAATGAGGTCCTTCTTCGCGAAGAGGCCCTTCGCAATCACGTGCCGGACGCCCTTCTCGTTCCCCGTCTCCTCGTCGGAGACGTAGCACAGCCCGACGGGGCGGGACGGCTCGCCCGCGACGTCGAGCACCGCCTTCAGAGCGTACGACGTCGCGACGAGGGCCTGGCCGTTGTCCTCGACGCCGCGACCGTAGAGCCTGCCGTTGAACACGCGTGGGTCGAAGGGGTCGCACCGCCATCCTGCGCGATCCCCGGGCGGGACGACGTCGAGGTGTGTGAGGAGCCACAGGCGGGGCGAGCCCTTGCCGGTCTTCACGACGAGGTTCGGGCGGATCCCGGAGGGCACGCGGTCGTCCCGCGCGTCGTGCCGCTCGACCTTGGTGCCGAAGCCATTCAGGAGGGACTCGACCATCTCCGCCTTCTTCGTCTCACCCTCGCCGTTCGAGGCGGGACCGATCGCGGGGATCCGGCACAGGTCCGCAAGGGTTCGCACCATCTCGTCGCGGGACTTCTCGAGAACGGCGAACACCTTCGCGGGGTTCATGCCGGCCGCGAATCCCAAGGTGTCGCCATAAACGTTTGCGAGGTTTTCGTCGCGGCCCTCACTTCATCGTCCCCCGGCCGTACATCTTCGAGTACCACTCCATGACCTCCGCGTCGCTGATCCGCTCGACGTGCTCCCCGACCTCGATCTCGTTCTGGTCCTCGAACTCCTCGAGGATCCGGCGCGCGGCGGGGTCGCCCTCGTACTCCGTGACGGCGAGGGAGGTCTTCCGGCGCTTCGCCTTGAACGCCGCGACCATCTGCGTTCCGTCGAAGATCACGTAGCACATCCCCATATGCCACCGCTCCACGATCGCCTCCCGGAGGAACAGAATCAGGTTGTCCTGGGGCGTGAGGACGAACGGGCGGTCAAACGAGAGATCGTCGATCGCGTCGAGGCCCTCCTTCAGCATCCAGTATACGGTCCGCTCCCCCCGCGCGAAGAAGCCCTTCACGAGCCACCCTTCCTTCTCGAACTCCCGGAGGAGGCGGCGGACCTCCGCCATGTTGTACGCGAACCGCGTGTACGCACCGAGCGCTTCCGCGGAGAAGACGCCGAGGCTCTCTGCGATTCTCCGGAGAACGGCCCGACGGGCCTCTTCGACGGGAATCCGAAGGTCGCGAACGGAACGGTACCGGTTGTTCGGGTCCCGCGTGACGTGGAGGCCGTCGTAGAGCTTCTTGAGGGCCCGGGAGGCGGCCGTGTAGCCGAACGGGGCGAGGGCGAGAATCCGGCCCCGCGTGATCGGCTCATGATTCTTCACGACCTCGAGGACCGCGCGCATCTCCTTCGTGAGGCGGATGTCCTTCGCGCGCTTGAACAGCATGAGGTCCGCCTCCGTGCAGTACGTCCACGTGCTCGGGATTCCGAGGCCCCGCGCGAGGAGGCCCCGTCGGTGGAGGCGCTCGAGGGGAACGAATTCGTGCGCTCTGAGGCGAGCGGCGAGGTCCGAGCGAACGCCGAGGAGCGCGTTCGACACGTCGATGGGGTCCTTGAACGGACGCGCCGGGTCGAGCCCCTGGCGGCGGAACACGTACGCGAGGAGCTGGGACTTCTCGAAATCCCGCGGCACGAGATTCCCTTTTGCGAGGAAGTCGCCGAGGCGCACGTATCCGGCCTCGAGGAACGCCTGCACGTTGTCGAGCTCCGGTACCTCCTTCCCGAGCGCGCGCGTGATCCGCACGATATCGAACCCGCGGGCCCGGAAGAACTCCATGAACCGGTCCACGGCCTCGAGGACGGCCGGGAGTAGGTCGGGGCCATTCAGGTCGAGCTCCCGGATCTCGATGCACCCGCTCATCTCCCAGATCTCCGCCATCCCGACGAGGTCCCCGTCCTTCACAATCGGATAGAACCATCCCTCGCCCCACCGCGCGGCGACCTGCGCCCACAGCGGCTGCGTCCACGGGTCCAGGATCGAGAGGATCCGAACGCGGTCTTTCGCGTCCTCCGCGTGGGTTTTCCGAAGCGCGTCGACTTCGTCCGCGAGGAGGAACATCTCCCCTTCGCCCTTTCCGGAGACGAGAATCCGTTTCACCTTGCCCCCTTCCTCGAGGCCGTCCATCAACGACTCGATCTCGTCCCAGTGGAACCGTGCGTACTCGCGGATCCCGGAGAGCGGCGCGGGCCCGCAGGCCCGGAGGAAGTTCAGGACGACCGTCTCCACCGCGTCCTCGACGAGGTCGTCCCCAACGTCGAACGGGACGTACACATTCCGCGTCGTCCACCCCTCGCCCTGGAATTTCCGGATTACGTAGCAGTCGTAATCGAGGGACTCGAAGGCTTCCTTCACGCGGTCCCGCTCCTCCCCGCGCAGGGCGGCCGCAATCCCGCTGAAGTCGATTCCATCCGGATGCGCCTTTACGATCTCATGGACTTTCGCAGCGAGGGGCTCAAGGTCCGAGCGTGGGAACGCAGATAGGAAGAGAGGCGCGTCCTTTGCGCGGACGTACCGGAGGCGGCCGTTCAGGAAGCGGCCCTCGAGGACGTCGCCCTTCTCCCGCCGTCGCAGCCAGTCCGCGTAGTCGAACGACGCGACGTGGTTCGCGATGTCGAGGGCCCATCCCGCCTCGCCGAAGAGGTTGAAGTAGTCCTCGATCGTCGGGAGTCCGGAGAACTGCTTGCTCAGGAGGAACGCCTTCACCTGGCCTTCCTCGAAAACCTCCCTGGTGTCGCCCTTCCGCCGGAGCTTCTGGAGGTCGTGCACGAGCAGGTACTGGTACTCCCCGCCGACGACGAAACTCCCGGACGCGACGACCCCCTCCTGCTCGAGGTCGCGGAGCGCCTCCTTCACGAGGTCCTCTTCGAGATCGAGGACGAACGCGAGGCCGTGCGCGATCGTCGGGCCGTGGACGTCGAGGTGGCGCGTGAGGAGGCGATCGAGGGCGGTCTCGAAGCTTTCCTTCTTCAGTGGGCGGAGCGCGAACACGGTCTCCTCGATGCCGCGGCGGTGGACGAGGTACGCGCGCTCGAGCTTCCGAAGGATCTCGTTCGTCTCCTCCTTGCCCCAGCCGAGCTTCTTCGAAAGGGCCTTGAGGGTCGCCGGGCCGCTGTCGAGAGCCTTCACGACGGCCTCGTCCTCCGGCTTCCGCCGCACGGCCTGCGCGAACACCGCCGCGTACAGCGGGACCTCGTCCGTGAGGGCCCACACGATCCCCTGCGGGGTCCAGACGCTCTGGACCGTGCCCGCCTCCATTAAGTCCGAGGCCCACGTCCGGAGCTCCTCGAACGGCACGTCGGAGAACTCGAAGATGGAGCGACCCTTCTGCTGGAGGAGATTGAGGGCGCCGACGCGCTCGAGGGCGTGGAGGATGTCCTCCTTCCGCTCGACCCGCGGCAGCTTTCGCTTGAAGTACGCGCGGACCTCCTCCTCCGTGAACTGCGCGGCCTCGAGCTCGCTTACCGGGACGACCCTCTTCAGGATCTGCTTGTGAAGCTCGCGAAGCATCGCGGACCGGTCCTCCATGAGGACGAGGTCGCTGATCCCCGCCAGAATCGCATTGTGCGCGAACGGCGACGGGAGGTTCGAGAAGCCCGTGACCTTCACCGTGATCTCACCCGCCTCGATCCGCTCGAGGACGTGCTTCGCTTGGCGGACGTCCATCACCTCGTTCAGGATCTCCTGGTAGGTCTCCTTCACAACGGGGAAGTCCTCGATCTCGTGGAGCCAGTCGAGGACGCGCTGGGACCGGAGCTGCTGGCGGCCGATCGAGACCTCGCGGCCCTTGTAGCTCCGGAGGATCATGAACGCCCGGGTCGCGCAGTGACGGAAGCGCTGCTTGAACAGCTCCGTGTTCCGCACCGCCCGCCGCAGGCGGTCCTCGAGGTCCTTCGACGTCACGAGCGCCTCGACGCCCTCGAGGTCGACGCGCTTCGGGATCGTGAGCATGAAGTTGTCGTCCGTGACGCCCACGCGGACGTTCGTGTGGTACTTCTCCGTAATCGCGTGGGCGAACGCGCGAGACAGGGCGTCGTTGACCCGCCGCCCGAATGGGTAGTGGAAGATGAGGTTCCGGTTCCCCTTCTCGTCCACGTACCCCTCGACGACGACCTGGCGATCCGTCGGGAGGTCCGGCAGCACGGCCCGCTGCTCCTGCATGTAGCTCACGAGGCTCCGCGCGGAGCCCTCATCGAGTCGGAAGCTCTCGAGGAGCCACTCGACCGCGGCCTCCTCGCCGAGCTCCTCGATCTTCTCTGCGAGGATCCGCCGAAACTCGCCGACCGCGACGGAGAGGTCGAAGGACCGCGGGAGCATTTCGCCCGTCCAAGAGGGCACCGTCGGCCGCCGGCCCGCGGCGTCCTTCACGTACACGGTCATCCCCCGCGCGCGGACGAACTGGTGCGTGCGCCCGCCGAGGACGAAGATGTCGCCGGGCTTCAGGTACTCGACGAACTTCTCGCTCAGCTCGCCGAGCGGCGAACCGCGCTCGGAGAACACGCGGTACGAGCCCTCCTCGGGGATCGTGCCGACGTTTGTGAAATAGATGAGCCGCGTCCCGCGTTTCTTGCCGAACCGCTGCTCGTCCTCGTCGTACCAGATCTTCGCGAAAACCTTCACGTCCGGGTTCCGGCTCGAGAGGTACTCGAGGAGGCTGTGGAAGTCCTTCTTCGGGAGCTCGTGATACGTGTACGTCCGGCGGACGAGCTCGAACGCCTCGTCGACGTCCCACCGCTTCTCGAGGGACATCCCGATGATCGCCTGCGCGAGGACGTCGAGCGGGTTCCGCAGGATGTCGACGCGATCGATCCGGTTCTCGTACGCGTTCTTCACGAGGGTCGCGCACTCGACGAGGTCCCATGGCTCGAACACGATGAGCCGTCCGACGGAGGTGTCCCCGTAGTTGTGCCCCGCGCGGCCAATCCGCTGAAGCGCTTTCGCAATCGACTTCGGGGAGCCAATCTGGCACACGAGGTCGATGTACCCGATGTCGATCCCGAGCTCGAGGGACGTCGACGACACGACGACCTTGAGGTCGCCGCGCTTCAGCTTCTCCTCGACCTCAATCCGGGTTTCCTTCGACAGGCTCCCGTGGTGGGCCTCGAGGTTCTCGATCCCCCGCTCCTTGAGCTTGAACGCGACGTGCTCCGTCCCGCTCCGAGTGTTCGTGAAGATCAGCGTCGTGCGGCGCTGCTCGATGAGGCTCGAGAGGAGATCGTACATCCGCGCGTTCGCCTCCTCCAGTGCATACTCCGCGAGGTCCCGGACGGGACACACGACGGCGATGTCGAGGGACTTCCGGCTCTCGACCTCGACGACGTGAATCTCCCGGAGCTTTCCCTTCGCATAGCCCACGAGAAACTTCGCGACCTCGTCGATCGGCGCGATCGTCGCCGAGAGGCCGACGCGGGTGAGCTCAGGCCCGACGTGGTCTTGGAGCCGCTCGACGGACAACGCGAGGAGGGCGCCCCGCTTGTTCCCGCACACTTCGTGGATCTCGTCGACGATGACCCACCTGGCGGTCGTGAAGCTCTCCCGGAACTTCGGCGCGGAGAGGACGAGCGTCAACGACTCCGGCGTCGTGATGAAGATGTGGGGGGGCTTCCGGGCCTGTCGCTGCCGCTCCTGAGCAGAGGTGTCGCCGGACCGCACTGCGACGCGAATCTCCGGGGGCGGGAGGCCCTTGTCCTGCGCGAGGGCCGTCATCTCCTGGAGGGGCTGCTCGAGGTTCCGGTTGATGTCGTTCGCGAGGGCCTTCAGGGGTGAGATGTACACCGCGTAAATCTTGTCCTCGAGCTCCCCGCGGAGCTGCATCGAATACAGTTCGTTGATGATCGTGAGGAACGCAGTGAGGGTCTTCCCGGAGCCTGTCGGGGACGAGACGAGGACGTTCTTCCGCTCGTGGATGAGGGGGACGGCGTACGCCTGGGGCTCCGTGAGGCCGGAAAACTTCGACGCGAACCAATCCCGGACGAGCGGCTGGAGGAGCGCAAGGACCTCCTCCCGGCCGTACTGTCTTGTTACCTTGCGTATCATTGTGTGTCCCTGTGAGAAATCGCGGAGTATAGCGGCAGGTGCTAAAAGAGGTTTCGTCGTGGACCGCCGAATCGGCCCCAAACGTCCTCAGAATTTGAAGGAGGCACAAATAACCGTTTATACGCCCTCCACAATGTTTTGCACCCTATCGGTGCGCCATGGCTCGACTGTGGCCCTTGCTTGCAATCCTCCCGCTACTCGCCCTCGTCCTTGCTCCCACGATGGAACTCGCTGGCGGCCCGACAGAATTCCCTGCAAATCGTACCGACGGGATGGTCCGCTGGACGGCCCCACCCTCCCTCGTGCCTCCGCGGGTCCTCTCGACATCGCCCGCCCCCGGAAGCGTCGTCGGACCCAGTACCGTGATCGATATCCGGTTCACCGCGCGCATGGATCCGGCGTCCGTCGAGGGCGCGCTGAGTTACAGTGACGGAAACTCGCTCTACACGGTCGCGGACGGCACGACGCAGTGGACGAATGGCTCCGCCCCAGACGATACGATGCGGTTCGATCCCCGCCTCGAGTTCGCGACGGGCGGGACCGTCACGGTGTACATCGACGGCGGCGTGGCGAGGGACTTCGAGGCGAACCTCCTCGATGGGAACCAGGACGGAATCGGGGGGGACGGATATTCGTGGTCGTTTTCGATCATCGCGGACACGACGCCGCCGCGAGTGCTCCAGGTCGAACCGGTCGCCGGGGCCGAGAATGTGTCGATCTCCACGTCGATCCGGGTCGTCTTTAGCAAGGCGATGGTCCGCAGCAGCGTGGAGAACGGGTTCGGGCTCGCGGGCGACGGAGCGCCGACGCTCACGAGGGCGAACGGCACGGTCTCGTGGAGCGGGGCCCGGTTCCCCGACGACACGGTCCTCTTCAATCCGGATCCGAACCTGAAGAACGCCACGACGTACAACCTCACGATCCCCGGAAGCGGGACCACGGACCGCGAGGGACGCGGGCTCGATGGAAACGGGAACGGGGTGTCCCAGGGGTCCCCCGTCGACGATCTACGCATCCAGTTCACAACCGAGGCCGAGGATACGACACCGCCGACCGTTGCGGGCACGACCCCCGCGGCGGATGCGACCGACGTGAATCCGACGACGTGGATCCACGTCGTGTTCTCGGAGCGGTTGGACCGGGCCTCCGTCGAGCAGGGCTTTTCGTACACGGACGGCACGGCCGTCTACACGGTCGCGAACGGGACCGCGAGCTGGGCGTCAGGACTCGACGCGTTCTCATTCCGGCCGACCCGCACCCTCGCGTTCGGGACGCGGTACACGGCAAGTCTCGACGCAACAGTCGCGCAGGACGAGACGGGCAACCTGCTGAACGGCGGGGCGAACGAGACCTGGCGGTTCACGACCGCGGAACAGAGCGACACGGGTCCGCCCCGGATCCTGTGGACGACGCCGTTCGACGGCCAGGAGAACGTGAGCCGGACCCAGCGGTTCTCGATCATCTTCAGCGAGCCGATGGACCGGGGGTCCGTGCGGAGCGGAATCGGGATCACGGAGGACGTCGTGCTCGCGGACTTCCGCTGGCCGAACGATGCGACCGTGGAGTTCGCGGCTCTCACCCCGATGGGGTACAAGACCGCGTACGTCCTATTCGTCCGCGCGGTTTCGAGGGACCTCAGCGGGAACGAGATGTTCCAGTCGAAGCAGATCCGATTTGTCACGGAGCCATGGCGAGGCACCGTGTCGGGGCGGGTCGAAGACACGTCCGGGGATCCCTTGGGCGGGGCGCACGTCCAACTCGGGGGGCGCGTCGTCCTCACGAACGGAACGGGCGACTTTGCGATCGGGTCGGTCGAGCAGGGGGCGTACGCGCTCTCCGTGTCGCGCGACGGATTCGAGGTGTACAGGCAGGAGGTCGTGATCGCACCCGAGCAGGGTGCGCTCGGAACGATCGTCCTGCGACCCGTGCCGCCCCCATCGAACGTCGCGCTCGTGATCGCCGCGGCGGCCGTCGTCCTTGGCGCCATCGTGGTCGTCGCGTTTCTTCGGTGGCGCCGCCGCCCGGAGGCCGAGCCGCCGTACGAGACGTGGAAGCCCGCGAAGGTCGTCGTCATGGAGCCACCCGGCGAGCCCGAGGCGGAGTGGGACGAGGGTGAGCTCGAGGGCGAGCCGCGCTAGCGACTACTCATATTCATAGAAACCGCGGCCCGTCTTGCACCGAGGAGACCCGCAGCGACCATCTTGCGGAGCAGGGGCGCAGGACATTTTCGATCGGATTCGCCGCGGGAAGGGTGGCACCGTTAGGTCTGTGCGGGTGAAGAGGGGAGGCGTTATATGCCGTCGTCGGCTTCCCCGCCCAAACGGACTTCGGCGGGGGGCTCGTTAGTGGCGTTAGACTCCGGTGACATCGCCTGGGTCATCGCGGCCACGGCCCTTGTGATGATCATGACGCCCGCCTTGGGCTTCTTCTATGGCGGACTCGTGAGGAGGAAGAACCTCGTTTCGACGATCGCCCAGTGCTTCGCGATCTTTGCGGTCGTGAGTCTGGTCTGGGCGCTGTGGGGCTACACGCTGGCTTTGGGGCCCTCGTTCAACGGCTTCATCGGCAACCTGTCCAATTTCGGATTGAACAACGTCGGGGCGGCGCCCAATCTCGGGTACGCTTCGACGATTCCGGAGATCCTTTACTTCGCATTCCAGCTCAAGTTCGCGGCGATCACTCCCGCCCTAATCATCGGTGCGTTCGCGGAGCGGATCCGGTTCAAATCCCTCATGATCTACATCGTTCTATGGACGACCTTCATCTACGTCCCGATCGCGCATTGGAACTGGGGACTCGGCGGCTGGTTGAGGTCGTTGGGCGTCATCGACTTCGCGGGCGGTTTGGTCGTCCACACCGCCGCCGGAGTCTCCGCGGTCGCGGCCGCCCTTGTGATCGGGCGACGGGGAGGAATTGGACGTCTAGATAGTCGGCCAAACAATGTGCCCTACGTAATCTTGGGCGCGTCCGTGCTGTGGTTCGGATGGTTCGGCTTCAATGCCGGAAGTGCCCTCGCTGCGAACGCCTTGGCAGTGAATGCGTTGGTTGTCACAAACCTGGCTGCCGCGGCTTCCGCGGTGGGCTGGATGCTCACGGATTGGGTGAGGAAAGGTAAGCCATCAGCCGTTGGATTGTCACTGGGCGCGGTCTGCGGTCTCGTTGCGATTACGCCGGCATCCGGATACGTCGGCCCGATGCCATCCATCGTCATCGGACTCGTCGCCGGGGTCCTCTGCAACTACGTCGCAGGCTGGAGGGCGAGGACGACCCTCGATGATTCCCTGGACGTCTTCGCATGCCATGGCGCCGGTGGAATATGGGGCACGCTCGCGACAGGCCTGTTCGCGTCGTCGATGATCAACCCCGGCGGGCCGAACGGCCTGTTTTACGGGAACCCCGGTCAGTTGGGGATTCAGGCTTTGGCGGTTGTGGTCGTCGCGGCATTCTCGTTCGTCGGGTCGTACGCGATCTTGCGCTTCATCGGCAGATTCACACCGTTGCGAGTGAGTCCGGCGGGAGAAGACGCGGGCCTGGACATCTCGGAATTCGGCGAGGAAGCCTATGTCCCTGAACCCGAGGCGCATCGGCCGAAGGGCTTGAACTGAGACCGCCGATTGGCGTACGGCACGCGCTCGCGATCCCGACGTCCGTCAGGACCTCACCCCGCGATCGGGTTCCACGCCACAGGCCGGAATAAGCGGTTCGCCCCCCCGTCCCGCGTAGGCTACTTGTATCCCGGCCCTTCATCTGCGTCTCACCGGCTGGGCGGGCCATGAAGCCCCGATTCCCATCGCGCCTCGCGCGACGGACGTATCCTGTGCTCGGGCTCGCCCTCCTCGCGGCGATCGTCCTCGCCGTCGTGAGTGTGACGCTGAGCCCGACCGTGGAACAAGACCTCCCGCCCGTGGGCCCCGCGGTCTCGCTGACCGTGGCGGGGATCCCGTCGACGGCCCACGCGGGCGACGTGTTCCGCGTGACCGCGACGCTGAAGAACAACGCGAACCGACCGCTCCCTGCGGTTCTTCGGATGGACGTCCGGAACGTGAACACGACCCTCCTGCCCGGCGACCTGACCCTGTACGCGGGATGCGGCGCGGAGGAGGCGATGTCGACGCGGACGATCCGGTACTACATCGGCTCCCATGGGCCGCTCCTCGCCCCGAACGGGACAACGTTCGCGGCGGGCACGACCGTCGCAGCGATCGAAGCCGCGCTCGGCGAGACGGGCCACTGGGATGTCGTGCTGCGGGAGATTGCGAACCGCGATCCGGCCGGCTACGCATCCCTGATCACGCCGGGAAACAACGCGTCCCTTGGCGTCAGGACGACGACGAGCCTCGCGCTGAAGGCACTGTACTACTTCGGGATGGTCGCGTCCGATGTCCCGGACAACGGGAACGCCATGGATTCGCGCCTGACCGTCGCGTTCGCGGACGCGTGGATGCCGAGCGATGGGATCGGTGCCGGATTTAGGATCGTGTTCGCGCCGACGATTCGCGGCGGGTTCTCGTTCGACCTCTGGGCCGAGCTGCCCGACGGCCTCGGGGTGCCGAGCCATCCGACGTGGACCTGCGGGCCCCTGTGAAATTACCGCCACGGCGGTAGCCGGTGAGGACCGGGTTCGCAATCCCGAAGAGGGGACGGGGACCCTGGGATTCGAACCCTCGATGTTTCTCCGATTCAACCCGGCAGAGGAACCCGCGCGCTAACTCATGAGATGGGTGACAGTGTCGAGGCGATTGGTTATAAGGCACCCCACGAGGTGACAGGCGACAGCATCAAGGAGAGGTGAATATGGTCGTCCAGGAACTTGGCCATCTCGTACTCTACGTGCGTGACATCGAGGCGAGTCGCCGCTTTTACCGCGACACACTGGGGTGGAACGAGATCTCCCCGGCACCCGTCCCGGGCGTAGCTGCCTTCTCTTCCGGTCGCACCCACCACGAGCTCCTCCTGCTGGAGGTCGGACCGCATGCGGAGCCCCCGCCGCGGGGACCCCGCCTCGGTCTGTACCACTTCGGTCTCAAAGTGGGCGAGACCGATGAGGAGTTGCGAGCCGTTCTCGACACACTACGAAGGAACAAGGTCCGCATCGTGGGCACCGCCGACCACGGGGTCACTCACAGCGTGTACATTCTTGACCCAGACGGCAACGAGATCGAACTTTACATTGATGTCCAGCCCGCCACGTGGAAGGAGGATCCGAACGCGATCTTCGCTCCCCCACAAGCCCTGCGGCTTTGAAGCTACGCGCACCGCAACGGCGCCGCGATCCGAGTCCCAGTGGGCCCGTGGCCTCAAATCGACCCTGGTCAGAGCGTTTCGACCGGCGCTCTTTGGCCCGAATCGCCTCTCGCCTACCAATGGGAATGCTCCTTCCCCAGAAAGCATAATCCGCCAAGCCGTGCTATTCGAACTGGAGGCATTCTACGAGAGGGCTAAAGGGCCGGGTCGCAATCGTTACGGGAGCGGGTTCCGGGATTGGGTTGGCCATCACGCGGCGCTTCGTGGAGGAGGGCGCCCGGGTCGTGGGTGCTGACGTAATCGACAGCCACCTCGAGGAGTTGAAGCGGATTCACGAGGTCACGCCCGTTCGCGCCGACGTCACCGTCCAGTCGGACGTGGACGCCATCGTGGCGGCCGCGTTGGGCCTCGGTCGCCTGGACATCGTGTGCAACAACGCGGGCATCCTAGACCGGTTCCTCCCGGTGGGCGAAGTCACCGACGATGTGTGGGGGCACGTGTTGGCGGTGAACCTCACAGGGCCGATGCGGTTGAGCCGTGCCGCCCTCCCCCACATGTTGCGTGCAAAGCAGGGCGTCATCATTAACGTCGCGTCGATCGGCGGCTTTGCGGGGGGTCGTGCCGGGGCGGCCTACACGGCCTCCAAGCATGGCCTGGTCGGCCTGACCAAGAACATCGCGGCCACGTACGCCAACGACGGAATCCGGTGCGTCGCCATCGCCCCCGGCGCCGTCAAGACCGGCATCCCGTTGGGCGGCGAGCCGAGCAAGCGCGGATACGCGGCCCTCGAGAAGACCCTCGGAGCCAACCCACGCATGGGTGAGCCGGCCGAGATCGCCAACGTGGTGGCATTCCTCGCATCCGACGAGGCCAGTTTCCTCAATGGTGCCGTAGTCACGGTCGATTCGGGCTGGACCGCTTTCTAGACAATTGGCCCGCCGTCGGTGCCCGGGCGCGGCCCTGGGACGTTGCGCGGCCGTTTGGACCTTGACGTAACTGCATCGGCCAACGAGTGGGGGGCGAAGAGGCTGTCAGAATCAGGTGATGTCTGCAGCCAATGCACATTGCGGGAGCTCCGTCCGGCGGCCGGGTTCGGTCCGAGCAGGCCCATCTGTACCTATCTAGCAACGAGTTCGTCCTCGGTGGTCTGCAGAATTCCTTTGCCTGTGCCATCAAGATGCGCGCACGGACCAGCCCTTTGGCCTCTTAACACGGCGCGACGCGCTTTGGGAAGAACTTTCGATAAGGCATGAATAGACCCGCCAAAGCGACAAACAAGAAAGCAAAATCGAGCTCCACGAGATATCCGCCCGTGCTGAGACTATTCGCAATTTGGATGATGAGGACCACTGGAAAGATCCAGGAAATGTACCATGCCCACTTTTCTCCCCTCCTGTATGGGACTGCGGCGATCCCGGCTAGCAGCACTCCAGTTGCAAGCATGAAGTTTCCAAGTTGCCTAGCAATCCCACCGATATAGACGAGTATTCCGGGAACCCGAGACGCGATCTCATCCAAGGTTAGACCGGTCGTGCTTTCGGGCGATGGCGGATTGGGTGGGGAGCCCAGCAGACCGATCGGAGAAGATATCGCAGCGAGTAGGCCGATTGCGAAGAAGATTATCCACGCGTGCTTCTCATACGCCTTCTCAACACGAGGTGCCGTCATGATCCTCCCCCGCGCTCGTATCAACCGGTGAGAATAGGTAGGTTTCGGCTGATTTCGCGGCGAGAGGGCGGACTCATTCTTCGCCGGAGCACCCGTCCCACGGGCTACGGAAAGCCGATGGGACGTCACACTTCGAAGATGGGATGACCGATCCGAACATCATCTTCCTCGGGCTGCATCGAGAGCGCCCTCTCCCAATTCCGACAGATTGTCTCGCGTTCTATCCATTGGTTCGAATCTCAGCATCCGGTACCCTAGATCAAATGTGGGGCGTTTTCTCGCAATCGGAGGGGGGATAGAGTATTTGGGCGCCTAACTAATTTAAGTCCGTGAGGCTGCTCCGGCAAGACAATGCCCGCGTAGGTTAGTCCGGATAGACTATCGGGCTTCGGACCCGACGACCCCGGTTCAAATCCGGGCGCGGGCGTCAAACTCAGGACGCTAGGCTTGTCGCAGCCAGGCAGCATAGTAGCCCGACGTGCTCGCAGGTCGAACCCCGCCACGGGTATTAGGACTTCCGACCGTAATGTACGTGTAGCCCGAGCGCCCAATGCCGTGTGCGATGCCTGCCGATCCGATGGGCGACGTCCGCGTTACCGTGACCTTTCGTGGGCCGAAGGGGACGGCAACCGTCGGGAACGTTCTCGTCGATACGGAAGCAACCCACACGGTCATCGAAGCGGGCCTTGCCGAAGCGCTCGGCCTTACGCCCCGCTGGCGGCACACATTTGAAACCGCGAACGGCCTTCGGGACTTAGACGTGGCCGAAGCGGAGGTCGATATCCTCGGCCGATCGATGGTGATGTCCGTCGCAATCGCGCACCTGAACCTCGTCGGGATGACGACCTTGGAAAACCTCGGTTTCAAGGTCGACCTCGTCCGGCGGCGCCTCGAGCCGACGACGGGCTTCCTTTTCGCCGCGTCATGCCCCGATCAAAGCCCTGTAGGCCTTGGGGTCGAGCAGGCGATCGGCCTCGGCGGGATGTGAGGTCTCGAGGACGACGATCCATCCCTTGCCGTACGGGTCCTTGTTCACGACCTCGGGCGTGTCCTCGAGCGCGTGGTTCACCTCGAGGACCCTGCCGCTGAGCGGCGAGAATATCTCCGACACGGCCTTTACGGACTCGACCGTCCCGAGGACATCGCCCGCCTTCACGACCTTTCCCACGGGGGGGAGCTCGACGTACACGACATCCGTCAACTGCTCCTGCGCATGGTCCGTGATCCCGACTGTGGCCCGCCTCCCCTCGACGTGGATCCACTCGTGGTCCTTCGTGTACTTCAGGTTCTCGGGAATCGTCGACAAAGGCGGACCCGCGCGGCGATGCCGGGTTTCGTTTATGAGGATTTCGTGGTCACCGCATCGGGTAGCGCCGCTCGAGCCACGCGAAGAACTCGTCCCCGCAGATCCACGCAAAATCCGGCTTCCCCTCGACCTTGATTCGGCCGTCAACGACAATCGTCGGAACCGCCTGGATCCTGTACTTCCGGAGTAGAGCCGCGTGGGCCCTCGTCTCCCGACCGAGGTTGCGTTCAATCATCACGCACGAGGCGCACTTCCCTACCTCGACGATGTCGAGGACGCTGCGGCACAGAGGAGAGTCGTCGGTGAACACCTCGATCGTATGCGGCACTGCGAGTCAGATGGCAGCGAGCGAGCTTCAACCTGGTGGCTAACGTCCTTTCCACTTCGCGCCCCACGCCTGGTGGACCCAGATGTCCTCGCCCCGGATCTTGCGAATGTGACGGACGGTGAGCCAGAGGATCAGGAAGGCGATGAACCCCAAAGACAGGAAGAGGTACGCGGGGTTCGTGACGAGGGCCTCGAGGAAACCTGCAATTGATTGGTAGAGATCAGCCATCGCGCTCCGCGACGACGAAATAGTTGTCCCCGCTTCGGAAGTATCTTTCCAGCCGGAGACCCGATTTGAGAATGAGGTCGCGCAGTTCGCCGTCCCGGAACAGGTGGTAGAACCGATCGACGGTTGCGCCACCGCCCCGCCACGGGATCCACACATCCGTCGCCTCGCGCGCATCGCTCGCAGCCCGCACATCGAGGTCTTTCTCGGAACGGGCGTGCTCGAAGGCCCATGCGCTCACGAGTGCACGGCCCCCGATCGTGAGGACGCGATACATCTCCCGAATCGCGAGGAGTCGCTCCGCGTCCGATGGTAAGTGATGGATCGTTGCGACCGCGATGGCGGAGGAGAACGTGCGATCGCGAAATGGCAGGCCGCACACGTCCCCCTGGACGAGAGCGGCGCGTGGCTCGCGGCGTCGTGCGATCGGGAGCAGCCCTCTCGAGGCGTCGAGGCCTACGACGCGATGGCCAGCGTCGCAGAGGACCTTCGCATGGCGGCCGTTCCCGCAGCCGAGGTCGAGGACGACAGTGGACCGCGCGAACGTCGCCGCAAACTCCGCGACCTCGGGCCATGGCCGCTCCCGCGCCCGGTCAAAGGATTCGGCGATTGCATCATACGTCCGGATGATGTCCCCGCGCGTCGGCAGATCCACGACACCCGCATCGCGGCCCCCGCCTAAAACCAAGTCTCCGCCTATGGAGTCCGGCTCCGGAGCTGCTCGAGAACGTACGCGCGGATCGCGTCCGCGCTTGGCGGTTTCCGCGTGAATCGGCCCTTGTCGAGGACCTTCACGAGCGCGGAGGCCATCCTCCCCCCACACGTCGGGCACTTGCGGGTGCCGACCTCGAAGGTTGCGCACTGGTTGCACCGCATCAGCACCTTCCGGCCCGCGAACTTCCCGCGCTTCGCAATCGGCTTCCCCTCCCGCTCGACGATGTCCATCGCAAAGTCGACCGTGGGGGCGTTCGAGAGCGACGTGCCGATCCCAAAGCCATCCGCGCCTGCGGCCGCGAGGACGGGGAGCGAGGCTTCGTCGAGCCCGCCGCTCACGAAAATCTTCGCGTCCTTGCGCCCACGCAGGTCGAGCTCCCACCGGACCTCTTGCACGATCGCGGGGAAGTTCCCGCGGCGGGAGGACGGCGTGTCGAGCCGCACGCCCGCGAGGCCCTTGATCGCCTCGATCGCGATCATCGATTCCGTCTTCTCGTCGTAGAACGTGTCGACGAGCGCGATCCGGGGCAGGCGCTTCTCGAGGTGTTTCTGGAGGGCGAGGAATGCCTCCCGCGGCCCGCCCATCACAATCGCGAGCGCGTGGGGCATCGTGCCGACGGGCTCCTTGCCGAGGATCGCCGCGCCGAGGGGCGTTGTGACCGCGTCGAGGCCGCCGATGTACACGCACCGCTCGATGAGGGGCGCGAGGGCGGGATGCATCCGCCGGACACCGAACGAGATCACCTCGCGGGTCCCCGCGACCTTCCGGATGCGGGCGGCCTTCGTCGCGATCCCACTTGACTGGCACAGGAAGCCGAGGACGGGCGTCTCGTAGATGCAGAACTCGCCGTACGGTCCCTCGACGACGAGGACGGGGACGGGGATCCCACGTGGCGTCTTCGGCGTGAAGATCGTGCCCTCCGGGAGGGCCCACGCATCGAGCGGCTTCCCGCGGAGGAGGTTCAGGACCTCCGTGAGACCCAAGAACACGGCCCATGGCCAGCCGTTCGGGAGGCTCTGCACGGTCGTCTCGAGGACGACCTTCGTGCGGTCCTTCCGGGCCTTCTTGAGGACCTCGAGGGTACGGATGAAGTAGATGTCCGACGTCTTGCCCGCGCGGATTTCCTCCGGCGTCGCGATGAAGAATTCCCGCGTCGGAGACTCCCCCGCCATGGAGAACGGCGGGCGCTACCGTCTCGGTCTATTTAGACGTTCTTAGCATGCTCTCAAAGTTCATCAAGCCGTTTCGCATCCGCACGCTATGCAGTTCCCGCCCTTCGAGCACCTCCACTTTTACGAGCGGCTCCGCGGGCGGTTCCTCAACATCTCGTTCTCCGACATGAGGGAATTCCCGTTACGGGAGTTCCACCGCGAGTTCCCGATGGACATCGACACGGTCTGGGTCGACCTCCGGGGGATGCCCGATCTCAGGAAGCGCATCGCGAAGCGCCATGGCGTGGACCCGGATCGAGTGCTCGTGACGAACGGCGCGACGGAAGCAAATTTCCTCGTGAACGCGGCGCTCGTGCGCCCGGGCGATCGCGTGGTCGTCGACCTCCCCATGTATTCCCCGTTGCGGGATTGCCCGGTGGGCCTGGGGGCCCGCGTCGTTCCGGTCGCCCGTGATTGTTCGAACGGATGGGCGCTCGACATGCGCGCCCTCCGCAAGGCGTTGCGAGGCGGTGCGCGGCTCCTCGTGTTTGCGAACCTCGCGAACCCGACCTCCTCGGCGATCTCGCGCGGCGAACTCCGAGAGCTTGCGGACCTTGCGGCAGAGGCCGGCGCCTACGTCCTCGTCGACGAGACGTTTCGCGAGATGGGGTTCTCGAAGGCGCCCCCGAGCGTTGCGAACCTAGGTCCCCACATGATTGCGATCTCTACCGTCACGAAGCTGTTCGGCCTCGGGGCCCTCCGCGTGGGGTGGGTCGTCGCCGACCCGGAAGTCCTCGAGAAGGCGAAGGCCGTGAAGGATTACACAACGGCGGCGACGTCCGTCGTGAGCCAGGTCATCGCGACGTGGGCACTTCAGCGCCATGGGTTCTTCGTTCGACGTGCGAAGACGATCACGGACGAGAACCGAAGGATCCTGAGGGACGCCATCGAGAGGATGCCCGCCCTCCACGGCGAGGTCCCCGAAGTCGGGAACCTCTACTTCCCCCATTCCGATGTCGACGTCACGGCGCTCGAGCAGCGGCTCCTGACGAAGCATCGGACCGTCATCGCGCACGGCCGATTCTTCGGAACGCAGGACCACTTCCGGATCGGCCTTGGCGGGGACAGTGGCGTGTTCCGCCGCGGCCTTTCGAACGTCCGGAGAGTTCTCCACGAGCTCACGTGACGGACGCGTACCTCCGGTCGAGCTCGTTGTGGATGATCGCGATCACGTGGTCGGTATGGAGCGAGCGCGGACCCACGCGACATGCCAGGGGATTCTTCCTCGAAATGATCTCGCGTTCCTCGGATGTGAGGTCGACCGAGTCCGAGAGAAGAAACGCGACGTCGGGGGGGAGGGAGGCCTGGCGAATGTCGTGTCCGTCCTCCAGGAGCTCGACGAGGGGCTCCGGCACTCCCGCCAACACCTCCTCGAGGCTGCGCTTGCTCGCGAAAATTCCTGGCGAGGTTTCGCGCTCGAGTCGGGACCCGTGCTCGAGGGCCCGCCGGATCAGCGCGGCATTGCCTCGGATGTCCGGGCCCCATCGCTCGATCCGTTCGCCAAGAATGCGAATCGCGCGTGGCGGGTCCGGAGGACCGAGAAGAAGGAGTGTGACTTCCACGTCCCGACGCAGGTCATGAGACACGAGGAGCGCGGCATTTGCGGCGTTGAGCAGGAGGTCCATGCGGCCCGCCGCACCCGCGAGGTCGTTGAGAGGAAACTCCGCCGTAGTCACGGCTCGGTGTCCCACGACGATGAACCGTCGCATCCCTCCGGGTCACGCGCGCGTCGCTAGAAAGCCTTTCTCGAGCATCAGCCTTCAATCGCGTACCCGAGTTTTCGCGCGACGGCCGCGAAGAATGCATCCATCGACATTCCGAAGATAATGCGGATGTTCTCCTCCGTAATCTCGACGTGTCGATACATCCGGCGCAGCGACGGCTCTTCCGCCACACCGCGTTCGGTGTACGACTCCTCGAGGTCCATCACGCTCACAGGAAAACTAGGCCACGGCCAGCACAAATACGTTTCGCTACATTCCACTCGATGAGAAGGAATTGCACTAGAGTCAGACGAGGCGGGTCTGCCTGCGTGGCGGGAATGCGACGCGCTCGAGGATTCGCCGGTGGAACGAGACGACGGGGAGATCCCGAAGTTCTTCGAGGGACGCCCATCGGAACTCGGGCGACGAGGACGGGCGCCCACGGAGGCGTCCGCGAACGACCTGACCCTCCCAGCGGCGGTGGCTGAATCTGTGATCCACGCGCGCCACGGGATCTCCGATTCGGACGTGGAGGCCCATCGAACGAAGAACGGTTCGCAACGCCACCGTTTCGTCTGAGACATCGGCGATTTCCCCGCCCGGCAGCGCCCAGAATCCCGCGAGGAGCCCCTTGGCAGGCCGCTTGTGGAGAAGCATCTTGCCGTCCCGCTCGACGAGGACGAACGCCACGCGAACGGTCGGTATCACGGCTGCACGACGCGGCTCCGGATAGGCAGCGGGACGCCCCTCCGCGTACGCGCCGCACATCGAGCGGATCGGACAGAGAGAACATCGCGGCGCCCGCGGGATGCAGATCGTGGCGCCGAGTTCCATGAGGGCTTGGTTGTAGGACCCGGGCTCATCGGAAGGGACGAGCGACGCCGCAATCCCTTGGAGTCGCCGCTTCGCGCCGCTCCGGGTCAGATCGCCTCGCAGCCGGAATACGCGGGCGAGGACCCGCACGGCGTTGCCGTCGATGGCGGGGACCTGTTCACCAAACCCGATGCTTGCGACCGCACCCGCCGTGTAGTCCCCGATCCCCGGAAGCTCGCGGAGGGCCGCGAATCGCGACGGCACGCGCCCGCCATACCGCTCGACAATCGCGCTCGCCGCGCGATGGAGGTTCCGCGCGCGACCGTAAAAGCCAAGGCCCTCCCAGGCCTTGAGCACCTCCTCCTCGGAGGCCTTCGCGAGATCCACGACCGTGGGGAATGCCGCAAGGAACCGTTCGAAGTACGGCACACCCGCGACGACGCGGGTTCGCTGGAGCATCACCTCCGCGACGAGAATCGCGTACGGGTCTCGTGTCCGGCGAAACGGGAGGTCGCGTCGGTTCGCGCGGTACCACTCGAGGAGCGGCGTCGCGAGGTCCACAAAACACGATGGGCCAGCTACTTCAAAATCTCTCCCGCCCCGCGGCTGAAGAACAAGAGGTCCATCTCCGCGACCGGAATCGCGACGGCCTCCGCGAACCGCCCCCATCGCGCCTCGATCTCGCGATATCGGCGGGGTGTGAGGGATTTGGGAATCGCACGAATGACGCCGTGGCGGTAGAGATTCCGAAGAACGTGACGGTCGAGAATCGCAAGCTCGTCGGAAAAGCCAATGTTTCGCAGGAGATGGGACGCCTCCTTCATCGAGAAGCCGTCGACCTCGCGGACAAGCCAATCGCGGGCCGCGTCCGCTCCCGGAATCGAGGAGAGCATTTTCTTGAGAGCCCACTGACCGTCCTCTCGGAACCGCTCTCGCGCCGCAACGAGATACGCGGCCTTGTGATTGTGAAACCGCGTCCGGCTTCGGAGGAACTTCGCGATAGAAGCGACATCTCCCTCATAGAGAAGGCCGCTCACCTTCAAATCGCGGACCGCCGCATCCGCCGCGCGAGCCTTCGTTTGAATCGCAAGGATGCAGTACGCCACCTCCTCGAAAAGCCGTTCGTCCGGCTCGTGCCACATTGCGCGAAACTCAGTGAGCCGCTCGAGGATCGCGTTCCGCTTCTCCGCGTACTCCCTCAGTAGTTCCTCGATATGGCGATAGCGAGGGGTCCGCATCCCGTTCCGGATTCTTCGGGGAATATAAGCCGTTCGCACTGGCCGAGTTTCAGCCCTCGAGCATCGCGCGGAGCATCCACGCCATCTTCTCGTGCCGCTCCATGAGTCCCGTCAGGAAGTCGTTCGTCCCCATATCCTCATACTTTTCCGCGCACGCCTCCAAGTCCATGCGCAAGGTTCGGATGAGCGCTTCGTGGTCCTCGAGGAGGTTCGCGACCATCTCCTTGGCGCCTGGGTAGTCGCCGGGGTGCTCCTTGAGCCTCGCAGTCTTCGCAAACTCCACGATCGTCGCCCGCGACCGTCCCCCGAGCGCACGGGCACGCTCCGCCACGTCGTCGACGATCTCGTTAAGTTCCTCGTACCGAGCTTCAAAGAACTTGTGCAGGTCATTGAACTGTGGGCCAACGACGTTCCAGTGGTAGTTTCTCGTCTTCGTGTACAGGACGTACTCGTCGGAGAGAATGTCGTTCAGAATTCGGACGACCGCCTCACGACTTCGTTCTGGGATTCCGATTTCAACCGCCATGCGCGTTCCCTCGTTTCGCCTTCCACGCGGCGAGTCCTCATGAACGTTGTGAAAGTACGGGCCGGCCGTGAAGCCGGATGACCTACCCACGGCCTCCGGGTCCTCGTCGTCGCGGGGATCGCACCTTCCCGAGGAACAGGGATCGGGGCACAGGCCCGAAGGCGCGGCTGTCCGCGCTCCCGTCGGTTCGGTCCCCCGACACGAAGTACTCGTCCCCAGCGAGGTGCCATTGCGCGTTCGATTGTAGCACTTCATGAGACGTGGAGACGACAATGTTGTTGACCACCAGCGCGCCGGCTTCCAACCGGATGTTGTCACCGGGGATGCCGACGACGCGCTTCACGAGAAGAAACCCATGCCGAAGCGGGTGACGGACGATCGCGAGGTCGTCCCGAGCGGGCTTCCGGATCCGATACGCGAGACGGCTCACGAGGAGATACTGCCCCCACTCGATGGTTGGCTCCATGCTGTTCCCGCGCACGATGAACCGAGCCATCGCTATCGACGCCTCGGTCCCTCTGCGGCCGCGGCCTTCGCGGCTTCCGCCTTCTCCCACATGTGCCCGATTTCGTGGGCCGCCTCAAGCAGGTCGCTCGCCGCCTTGCTGTCCACGCTTTGCTTGTTCTTCGAACACAGCTTCGCGGCGGTCCACACCTTTTCGTGGAGGTCCGGAAACATCGCGAGGTGCTCCCGTTTGAAGTAGTCCGTCCACAGGATGAGGATTTCCTTCTTGCACAGCTGTGCGTGCTCCTCCTTGACCTGGACGTGGCGCGCAACCGCGTTCAGGTATTCGAGCATCACCTGGGAATCCCTCGCCGTCGGTTCCTTCAGGTCCGTCAGCCGTGCTACCATCTTCTGGACGGTCTGCGCGGCTTGGATGGCGGGGAACGAATTGTAGATCCCGCAGGGAATGTCGCAGTGCGCATGTGCAACCCGTGGGGACCGCTTCCGTTCAATCGACTCGCCAAGGTGCTTCAAAGCGCTCACCAATGATGACATCGAATCACGTCGTCCGCAACGAAACGGTCCTCGCAGAAATATCTTCTGGTTTGTCGCGTTCGTCGCGCTCGGCGACAACGGGTGCGCTACTTCACGCGGCGAACCCACGCGAGAAACCCGATGTATGCCAAGAGGGGAAGAATCAGCATCGCGGGAGTTCTTAGGGCGGAGCCATAAACTCCGGTCATGCCCACAATCGCGACCAAGAAGACAATGACAACGGCCACCGACCAACCAAACCCCGACTTCGTCTCCATCCCCCACGCCATCCACTGGACCTCCTAGATCAGTGTCAGGTGGCTCGCCGACGCCATGAAGAAGAGCATCGGGAACGACAGCGCCAAGTTCATTCGCGATGCGATGAGGGCCCGCCGGCCCCACTTCGGCATGTCGGGAGGTAGGGGCGTGCCCTTCGCGAGTTGCTCCGTGGCCCAGATCACCTTCCTCTGGTTCGGCCAAATCACACCCCACACGTTCACGAACATGAACGTCCCCAGGAATCCGCCCGTCAGGATCGAGACGTACCACCACACCGTCGTCAATGCGGTGATCGAGAAGCCGTCAATCGTCCACCGCGATAGGAAGTACAGCCAACCCGCAAGGACCGTGACGACCGCCGACCATCGAAACCAGAACAGGACGCGTTTCACAAGCCGCGGAATGAGGATATTCTTCGTCGCGCCGTCGAGCTCCTTGAAGGTGGGCACTTGAACGAAATTGAAGTAGAACAGAAGCCCGATCCATGTGATTCCGCCGACGAAGTGGATCCAGCGCAGGATGATGAACCAGAAGTCGATCGCCTCGGCCATAGGCCCGCCTCCGCCTGGGGAACCCCTGGCAAACTATATACTTTGGCGCGTCCGCCCTGAATCCGAAAAGTCTATTGAACTCCGGCGGTTCAGCCCTCATGATCCCGTGTCTGGCTTGCGCCGCATCGCACCGTTCCTGCCCGCGCTCCTCATCCTCACCGTCGCGCTCGTCGACGTTCCGCGCGCGCAGGCCAAGGATGTGTCCTTCGCGATTGAGATGCGATCCATCGCGTTCACCCCCGATCTAGTCCGGGTGGACCCCGGTGACGTCGTGACGATCCGAGTCTTCAACAACGATACAGGCGTGCCCCACACGTTCGACCTGCCAACGTTAAACGTCCATCTGGGGACCGTATCCGCCCCGATCCAGCCGGGAGAGAACCGCTCCGTGACGTTCACGGCCGACCAGACGGGCGTGTTCTACTTCCACTGCGGCATCGCCGGCCACGCGACAGAGGCGGGCGGTGGCCGGTGGACCGGGATGGCGGGCCGCCTCGAGGTCGGGGACCCTT
>Ga0209521_10000432_pt1 | contig 31979 bp, 31 predicted proteins | sample Rifsed19ft4_FD_184016 | JGI IMG/M metagenome (GOLD analysis project Ga0209521, IMG submission 184016) | Soil microbial communities from Rifle, Colorado, USA - sediment 19ft 4 (version 2) | ecosystem: Environmental > Terrestrial > Deep subsurface > Rock core/Sediment | place: Rifle, Colorado...
GGAGCCGTACGAGACGTACGACGAGACCGACTTCGAGCCGCAGGTGTGGCGGGGCGGCGATGGCGGGGATTCCTATGCGCGCTTCGTGTGCCGGTTCAACGAGATGCGGGAGAGCTGCAAGATCCTCCTTGAAGCGCTCGCGAAGACGCCGAAGGGACCGTACCGGGTGAAGGCGCCGCGGCGCGCGGAAGGCGAAGGGTTCGCGCGAACGGAGGACAGCCGTGGCGAGGCCCTCTTCTACGTGATCGGAGACGGCGACGACCGGCCGTACCGCGTGAAGATCCGGAGCCCCGTATTCTGCACGATGGCGGCGACGCCGATCATGCTGCGGGGGAACAAGATGGCGGACGTTGTAGCGATCCTCGGGAGCGTCGACGTCTGCGTAGGGGAGATGGACAAGTGAGTGGCCATCTCGTCGCTCCAAACCTCTTCGAGCTGTGCCGCGTGCTCATCGGCGGGATTCTGGGAATCCTTTCCGACGCGATCAAGGGCGCTGCGCCTCCCGGCTCGCCGGTCGAGGGGCTGCGGGGCCTCGGCGATGCGATCCTTGCGCCGTGGCTGATCGATCTCTCCGCGTGGCTCATCGCGATCACGATCATGGTCACCTGGGCCGCGGCCGTCATGCTCCTCACCTTCATGTGGATCGAACGAAAGACATACTCCCGCCTCCAGGACCGCTACGGGATCATGATCAGCGTATGGTCCCTGCCGTTCTGGCCGTTCTCGTGGTGGGCGAAGCGGCGGAACAAGCCGACTCACAAGGGCCTCGGATGGCTCCAGAACGTCGCGGACGGCGTGAAGCTCCTCCAAAAGGAGAACATCACCCCCGCGAAGGCGGACTCTCCGATGTTCCACACGGCCCCGGTCCTCATTGCCTCGTCCACGATCCTGATCTTCGCCGCCCTCCCGTTCAGCGAGGGGTTCCTCATCGCGGACGTCCCGTTGAGTCTCCTGTTCATCCTTGCCGCGTTTTCCCTCGCGCCGCTCGGGATCCTCATCGCCGGGTGGGCGTCGAACAACAAATACACACTGATCGGCGGGATGCGGGCCGCCGCGCAGCTCATGGCGTACGAAATCCCGCTCCTCCTCGCGGTCATCGCACTCCTGTTCTATTCCGGGACGCTGAACGTAATCGACATCGTGGGGGCCCAGGAGGTCGCCCTCTTGACGATCGGGCCGCTCTCGATCCCTGCGTGGAACATCTTCTCGATCCCGCAGTTCCTCGGCTTCATCGTCTTCTTCGTGGCCATCATCGCGGAGATGGAGAGAATCCCCTTCGATATCCCCGAGGCAGAGGCGGAGCTCGTCGAGGGCTGGCTTACGGAGTACTCCGGAATGCGATTCGGTCTCGTGTTCGGCTTCAAGTGGCTTCGTGCGATCGCGGGCTCCGCGCTCATCGTAATCCTGTACTTCGGCGGATGGTCCGGCCCCGTATGGTACACCGCGAACCTATCCGTCGGCGGCGCCGTTGTCCCGATTCCGATCATCCCCCACGAAGTGTGGTTCCTCCTCAAGCTCGTCCTCCTTTTCCTCGTCTTCGTCTGGATCTCCTGGTCCGTGCCCCGCGTCCGGATCGACCAAATTCTGAACATCGGATGGAAGCGACTCATCCCGCTCGCGCTCCTCGCCCTCATCCTCGCCGCCGTGTTCGCCGCGTTCGCCCCCTTGCCCGCCGGAATCCGATGAAGAGGGTCGCAAGATGGCGGTGGACTGGCAACTGGCGGCGTTCCTCATTCTGTCCGCTCTCGAGGTCGCGGGCTCGATCCTCGTCGTGACCTCGAAGAAGCTCGTCCACGCGGCGTTCTGGCTCGCAATGACCCTTGTGACGATCGGCGGGATCTATCTCATCCTGCTCTCGGAGTTCGTGTTCCTGATCCAAATCCTCGTCTACGCTGGCGCAGTCCCTGTCCTCTTCGTCTTCGGTATCATGCTCACTCGGCGCAAGATCATGGAGGAGGTCACGCCCCCTGAGCGGACAGAAACCGCAACGGAGCCGGGCAAGGAGGGAAATCCGTGAGCTGGCGGGGCTTCCTGATCGCATGGTCCCTCGTCGTCTTCTTCGTCCTCCTCTCCCTCTTCTTTGTCGACCGGCCCTGGGTGAGCGAACTCCACGAAGTGCCCGTTGCGGGTCCGGGCGGGATCGCGGACACGCTCTTCACCTCCTACGCGGTCACGATCATCCTCATCGCGGTGCTCCTCGCAAGCGCGATGATCGGCGGGGTGTACCTCGCGAAAATGGAGGACGGGCGATGATCCCCGTCGAATACGACCTGATCCTCTCGACGGCCCTCTTCTGCATCGGGCTGTACGGGATCATCGTCCGGAAGAACGCGATCATCGTCCTGATGTCGATCGAGATCATCCTGAACGCCGCGATCCTGAACTTCGTCGCCTTCTCGTCGTACATCGGGGACGCCTCGGGGCAGGTATTCGCGCTCCTCGCGATCGCGATCGCCGCCGGCGAGGCGGCGGTCGGCCTCGCGATCTTCCTCGTGCTGTTCGAGTCCCACGGAACGGTCGAGCTCGACAAGATTCGGCTGCTGAGGTGGTAGGACGCTCGAGAACGCGTGGTTCGCCTGGTTCATCCTGGGTTCGCCCCTCATCGCCTTCGTCATCGTCGGGCTGATCGGGCGGTGGCTTCCGGAAGGCGGGGCACACGTCGTCGTCGGGTCCCTCGCGGTCTCCCTCCTCCTCTCCGTGTACTACCTCGTCCAGGTCCTCCAGGCCGGGGCGATCGGCGCGCCGATTGAGGAGACGGTCGATGGCTTCACGTGGATTCCGGGAGACCCCGCCACGGGCGAGGGCGCGATCGGGTTCGCGCTTCTCATCGACAACCTCAGCGCCCTCCTCCTGGTCCTCGTCTCGTTCCTCTCGATGCTGATCGCAATCTACTCAATCGGCTACATGCACGAGGAATCCGGGAAGCCCCGCTACTACGCGGAGATCGCGCTGTTCGTCGCGGGCATGCTCGGCACCGTGAGCGCGGACAACTTCCTCCAGCTTCTGATCTTCTGGGAGATCATGGGCCTCTGCTCGTATCTCCTCATCGGGTTCTGGTACCACAAGCCCGAGGCCGCGAGCGCAGCGAAGAAGGCATTCCTCGTGACTCGGGTCGGCGACGTCCTGTTCCTCGTCGGGATCCTCGTGATCTGGAACCTCTTCCACACATTCCGATTCGAGGAGATCGTCGACAAGATCCCGGCGCTGTGGGGCGGCGTCTTGACGCCGCAGCTCATGGTACTGATCCCGCTGCTCCTCTTCGGCGGGGCTATCGGCAAGTCGGCTCAATTCCCGCTCCACGCATGGTTGCCGGACGCGATGGAGGGCCCCGCAACCGTCTCCGCGTTAATCCATGCGGCGACGATGGTGAAGGCGGGCGTGTACCTCACCGCGCGCTCGTTCATCTTCCTCGTCCCCCTCGACGCGACGGGCCACGTCCTGGTGGAGGCCGTGCCGTGGGTCGCCATCCTCGTGGTGGCGGGGATCGGTGCTTTCACCGCCCTTTTCTCCGCCTCCATGGCCCTGGCGAACTACGACATCAAGCGAGTCCTCGCGTTCTCGACAATCAGCCAGCTCGCGTACATGTTCCTCGGCCTCGGCGCGGGCGCGTACCTGATGGCGAGCGAGGCATCTCGCGGGAATGCGGAGATCGCGACGGCGGGGTACAGTGCGGCCCTTTTCCATCTCACGAATCACGCGTTCTTCAAGGCGCTTCTGTTCCTTGCGGCGGGGTCCCTGATCCACGCGGTCCACACGAACGACCTGCGGGAGATGGGCGGCCTCGGGAAGGTCATGCCGTGGACCTCCCGGACGATGCTGATGGGCTCCCTCGCCCTCGCGGGAATCATCCCGTTCTCCGGGTTCTTTTCGAAGGACGAGATCCTCTCCGTGACGTTCGAGGTCGGCGCCGCAAACCCGCTCTTCTACGCGATGTGGGTCGCAGGAATCGCGACCGCGTTCATGACTGCGTTCTACGCGTTCCGGATGTGGCTCCTGGCGTTCCACGGCGGGAATCGAGGCCATGGCCACCCGCACGAGTCGCCCCGCGTGATGACGTCCGTCCTCCTCGTCCTGAGCGTGTTCACAATCGCGAGCGGGATGTTCGCGTACCTCACGAACGGCTTCTCGAACCTGATCTTCTATGAGGATCCGCACGCGGCCCTTCCCCTCGTGACGGCCGCCGTGAACGGCAATTTGCTCGAACTCGCGCTCGCCGGCCTCTCCCTCGGGCTCGCGTTGGCGGGCATCGGCCTCGCGTGGACGGTGTACGCGAAGCAGCGGATCCCCGCCGCGACGTTCACGCGCACGCCGACAAGAGCGTACCTCCACTCGATGCTCCTGAACCGCTACTGGATCGATGACTATTACGCCGCGTTCGGTTCCCGCGCCGTCGCAGGGTTCGCGCGCCTCGTAGACTGGTTCGACCGCAACATCGTCGACGGCATCGTGAACGCGATCGGCCGAGGCGGCGTCATGACGGCGTTCCACACGGACCGGTTCGACCGGAACGTCATCGATGGCCTCGTAAACGGCATCAGCCTCGAGACGGTCCGGTCGAGCGTGTTCTTGCGGACGAAACAGACGGGACAGGTACAGAGCTACACCTGGGTCATCGTCGTCGGCATCATCGCGATTCTGCTCCTCGCGCTGTTCCTGGGGTTCCTGCCGCGCGCCCTCGGAGGTCCGTGAGATGACGTACATCCTCTCCCTCCTCCTCATCATCCCGTTCGCGGGCTTCCTTGCGGTCCTCGCCGGAGGCACCACGCAGAAGCGCGCGAAGTGGATCGCTCTAATATTCTCCGTCGCGGACACAATCCTTGCGAGCGCGTTGCTGCTCGCGTTCCTCGTCCCTTGGCTCGACCCCTTCCTCGGACTTCGCACGCCATACGTCGCGCCCTCGGGCGACCAGGTCTCGCTGTACTACGTGGAGCGCTATCCGTGGGTCCCGCCCCTCGGGATGAGCTACGTCCTCGGGGTCGACGGTCTCGCGGTCCCTCTGATCTTCCTCACGCCGCTCCTCGTGACGCTCTCAATCGTCTTTAGTTGGGACAAGGACTACCGGCCGCGGCAGTTCTACGCACTCCTCATCCTGATGGAGTTCTCCGTCACGGGCGTCTTCATGGCCCTCGACCTCTTCCTGTTCGCCGTCTTCTGGGAGATCGTCCTCATCCCGATGTTCTTCCTCATTGGGATCTGGGGTGGTCCGAACCGGCAGTACGCCGCATTCAAGTTCTTTGTGTACACACACGTCGGCTTCCTCATCATGCTCCTCTCAATCTTCTATCTCTACTGGAACGGGTCTGCGGCCCTGAACGCGCTCGTGAACAACGCGACGGGCCGCACGTTCGACATGACGGTGTTCCTCGTCGGCGCGACGACGGGCCCGGAATACCTGCGGAGCCTGCCGCTCGCCGCGCAGGTCCCGGCGTTCCTCGCGTTCTTCTTTGGATTCGGCGTGAAGCTCCCGATGGTCCCGTTTCACACGTGGCTCCCGGACGCGCACGTCGAGGCGCCGACCGCTGGCTCCGTGATCCTGGCCGGGCTCCTCCTGAAGATGGGCGGCTACGGGCTCTTCCGAATCGGGTTCGGCATGCTGCCCGCTGCCGCGCGCGATCTGTGGTGGGTCCTCGCGATCTTCGGCGTGCTCTCGATGGTGTACGCGAGCTTCGTCTGTCTCGCGCAGGTCGACCTCAAACGGCTCGTGGCGTACTCGAGCGTCGGCCACATGGGCTTCGTCCTGCTGGGTGCCTCGAGCCTCGTTCCGATCGGCATCGCCGGGGGCGTCTACCAGCTCTTCACGCACGGCCTCATCACGGCAGTCCTGTTCATGCTCGCAGGCACGATTAAGCACGTGACGGGCACACGCGACATCCCCGTGATCAGGGGCATCGGTCCGAAGATGCCCCAGTACTCGTTCGTCCTCATCGTCGCCTTCCTCGCGTCGCTCGGACTCCCGGGACTCGCATCGTTCTGGTCCGAGTTCTTCGTCTTCGTCGGGTTCTACCAGGGCCTCCTGACGGAGCCATGGCGGGCGCTCATCATCGTCCCGCTTCTCTCGATCGCGATCACGGCCGCGTATTACGTGTGGACGCTGCACAGGATGGTGATGGGCGAGCCGAACCGCCAGCTCCACCTCCATGACCTGAAGGACCAAGAGCAGATTCCGTACACGGTCCTCCTCGGCTTGATTCTCCTCGCGGGCCTGTTCCCGCTCCCGTTCTTCGGGATGATCTACGAGTACGCGGGCTCAATCGCCCGCCTCGTGGGAGGGATCTGAGTGCTCCTCGACTTCCCGATCCTCACGCTGATGCTCGTTGTCCCCGCGGGCGGCGCGGTCGTGGTGTACCTCGCGGGCCGAAACGATCAGACGGCCCGGGCGCTCGGGCTTGCGATCTCGCTCGTCCCCCTCGCGTTCTCCGTGCTCCTGCTCCTCGCGTTCTTCCCGATGTCGGGGATCGAACTCGCGACGTATCAGCCGCCTGGCAGCGAGTTCGTTTATCGCGCGTTTGAATCGTCGCCCTGGCTCCCGCAGGCCTCGGTCTCGTATACGCTCGCCGTCGACGAGCTCTCCGTGCCGCTCGTCTTCCTCACGGCCCTTCTCACGACGCTCGCCCTCGGCGTGAACTGGGAAGAGCACCATCGTGTCCGCGCGTTCTACGCGATGTTCCTCCTCCTCGAGACGACGATCTTCGGCGTGTTCCTCGCATTTGACTTCTTCCTGTTCTTCCTGTTCTGGGAGCTGAGCATCGTCCCGATGTACTTCATCATCGCTATCTGGGGAGGGCCTCGGAAGAAGTACGCATCGCTGAAGTTCTTCCTCTTCACGTTCATCGCGAGCATCCCCGTCCTGATCGGGATCTTCGCGTTCTACCTCTACGGCGGGACGTTCAACATGATTCAGCTCATCGAGGCCGCCCAAAAGAGCGCCCTCATCCCGGCCGGCTCCGTCCAAAACATCCTGTTCATCGCGCTCCTCGCGGGCTTCGGCACGAAGCTCCCGACGTGGCCGCTCCACACGTGGCTGCCGGATGCGCACGTCGAGGCGCCGACGGGAGGCTCTGTTATCCTGGCGGGCATCCTCCTGAAGCTCGGCGGGTACGCGATCATCCGTGTAAACGTGCAGATGCTCCCGCAGGGGACGCGCGAGATGTATTGGGTCGCGGCGGGGCTTGGCGTGATCAGCATCCTCTACGGGGCCATTGTGTGTCTCGCGCAGGACGACCTGAAGCGCCTCGTGGCCTTCTCAAGCGTGAGCCACATGGGCTTCGTCACGCTCGGCATCGCCGCCTCGGTCGTCGCAGGGGGAACGGCGGGAGGCCTCCTTGGCCTCAGCGGCGCAATCTTCCAGATGTTCGCCCACGGGCTCGTGTCCGCCGCGCTGTTCATCATCGCGGGCTCGATCGGCCACCGAGCGGGCACGCGGAACCTCTCCGAGCTCGGCGGGATCACAAGCGTGAACCCCCGGACGTCGACGTTCATGATGATCGCGTTTCTCGCGTCCCTCGGCCTTCCGGGCCTCGTCGGCTTCGTCGCGGAACTCTCCGTCTTCCTCGGGACGTACGCCGCCTTCGGGCTCCTCGTCTTCGTCCCGATTCTCGCGGTCATTCTCACCGCCGCGTACTACATCTGGGCGATGCAACGGGCGATCTTCGGCCCCCCGAACCCGCGGTGGACGGATCTCCACGACATGGAGCGCCACGAGGTCGCCCCGCTCGCGGTCCTGAGCGTGCTCACCGCATTCTTCGGGATCCTCCCGTTCCTTCTGCTCGACATGACGCTCGAGTGGTCCGCCCGCGTCCTGGGGGTGGCCTGAGTAGCGTCGATTTTCGTGTTCCTCCCGGAAATCCTCCTCGTGGCGGCAGGCCTCACCTCGGCCCTCCTCGGCTTTGGCGTCGGGAAGAAGCCGCAGATCCTCTGGGGCTTCGCGCTCACATCGCTCCTCGTCGCGATGGTCCTCACGCTCGACATGATGGGGCTCGGCCTCACGCAGCTCCTCGGGCTGAATCTGTACGAGGTGCCCGTGAGCGGCGCGATGAGTGGGGACTTCTCCGACTCGTGGCGGTTGCGAATCGACACGTTCACGCTGTTCTTCCACATCGTGTTCATGTTCGTCGCCCTCCTCGCCGTCATCGCGTCGCGGTCCTTCATCCGGCCGGAGGAACCGCACCAGGGCGAGTACTACTGCCTCCTGTTCCTCGCCGTCGTCGGGATGATGTTCACGGCCGCTGCGACCGACCTCTTCGTCCTGTACCTCGCGTTCGAAATCAGCTCGCTTAGCACGTTCACCCTCGTCGCGTTCCGAAAGCGGGACCGGTCCGCCACAGAGGCGTCCCTGAAGTTCTTCATCATCGGGGCCGTCTCGTCGGCAATCATCCTCTTCGGGATCTCGATCGTCTATGGCGTCGCGGGCTCGACCTCGATCGCTGCGCCCGGAGAGGCGCTCACGGACCTCGCGCTCCTTCGCGATGGCCTCACTCTCACCGACCCTCGCGTGCTCGCGATGGAACCGCCGCTCCTTGTCGCGATCGTCTTCCTCATCGCAGGGTTCGGGTTCAAGGTCGCTGTCGTGCCGTTCCACATGTGGGCGCCCGACGTATACCAAGGAGCGCCGACGACGATCTCGACGTTCCTGGCGGCCGGCTCGAAGAAGGTCGGCATCGTGGCGCTGTTCAAGGTCTTCCTCGTCGGCCTCCTTTCGATCCAGGTCGACTGGCTCGTCGCGATCGCCGTCCTCGCGATTGCGACGCAGACCGTCGGGAACCTGTTCGCGATTCCCCAGCGGAACATCAAGCGCATGCTCGCGTATTCAAGCATCGCTCAGGTCGGCTACATCATGATCGCGATCGCCGTCGGAGCGATTGCCCTCGAGGCAAGTGGACCCAGGTCCGCGGACGCGGAGACCGTCGCCGTGGCGGGGATGCAGGGCGGCCTTTACCACGTTTTCACGCACGCGATCATGAAGGGCGGGGCGTTCCTCGTCGTCGCCGCGACCGCGATGGTGGGAATCGGCGAGGAGATCGGCCAGTACAAGGGCCTCGCGAAGCGGATGCCGTTCCTCGCCTTCGCGATGGCGGTATTCCTGCTGAGCCTCGCCGGCATCCCGCCGCTCGGGGGCTTCTTCAGCAAGTTCATTCTGTTCTCGAGTGCGATCAGCGCGATGGCGTTCAATCCGTGGTATCTCGCCCTCGCGGTCTCGGGCGTGTTGAACAGCGCGCTCTCCCTGTACTACTACGCGCGCGTGATCTGGTACATGTGGGTCCTTGAGCCGTCGGAGGGGGCCGCAAAGGTCGAACCGAGCCGCTCGATGACGGCCGCGATCGGGATCGCCTTCATCCTGATATGGGTGACGGGTCTCGCGGCGTTCCCGTTCATCGCGTACCTGGAGGGCGCCGCCCGAACGTTCTTCGGATTCTAGCTGTGGACAGTCGGTAGACCGGCTGTCGTCGCACTGCCATCGTGAGCAGGGCCATCGTGGGTGGACACCGAGATCTTCGCCCCGCGGAGGCCGAGGTTAGGGTCATCCTGGGTCGGCGCTTCCAGACTCCTGGCAAACGGCCCCGGGCGAACTCGATGAGACTGGGGGTCCATGCATCCACAAGGTCCGTGAGGTGACGGTCATCGATCTCAGGGCTTTCGGCTACGTTCGGCCTGATGACTCTCCCTGCTCCGAGACTGAGATTGCTGTCGGTGATGACCTCGGACTCGGGCCAGCCACCTGTAGGCGATGACCGATGCCACGAGCGCGACAGCGGAGAACATCAGGACCGTCGGCCAACTTGAACCGCCCCCTCCGGACGTGTCGCCGCCGCCGGCGTCGCCCCCTCCGCCGTCGCCGCCCCCTCCGTCACCTCCGTCCCCGCCGCCGTCGCCCGGTGGCTCAGACCCGGGTAGCTGGATGATGTTCGTCTCGACGAGCGTGATGGTGGACGGAAAACTCGGCCGTTCCGGAATCGTCCGCGCAAAGTCACCGAGCCAGATGATTCCGTAGAGGTTGAACAGGATGTCGCTGTAGTATGCTTCGCAGTAGCAGGCGAGCATGGGTAGGGACACGGGCTCGTAGAGGGGCATTGCGAATGGCAGCTGCTGCCAGCCCCCTCCGAGTTCGTAGACGTAACGTTCGAGTCCACCTGGAAAGGGCGTCTCCGGCGGTACTCGAGCGGTCACGAATGTATCCACTCCGAAAAGTTCCGCCACGTTCTCTTCATAGTCCCGAATCAAGTCGTTTGTCACCGCCACTTCCGCGGGGACTGGGGTCCCGTTGTACCAGTTCCGGGCAAGCTCGCCGTTGCCAGAAGCGACCTCCGCGGGTGTGAGGTGGAAGGACCAGCGCCCGAGGTACGTCCCGTCCTCTCGCCAGGCATCCATGGTTGCAAGATCCACGCGGATCGTGTGCGGGATGTGCAAGGTCGAAACAATTCGATTGAAGATCGGATCCTGGGGGTCGTGGATGTCCGTGACGCTGAGGTTGCGCGGGTCGCTGCGCCAACCCTGCATCATGATGCGAATCTCTGAGAGCCCGTCCGACACGGCCAGAACGTCCCATCGCAGCGTGACGGGACAGGCCTTGATGAAAATCTGATTCTCGATCCCATAGAAGGGGGGGTACAACATAGTTCCAGAGGCGCAGGACTCGGAAGCGGAAGGTATGATGTAAACTGCATAGTCGCCGGGGCGGAGCGACGTGCCCTCATTGGCGCTGAATGCAGGAGTCCCTAGGGACCACGCCATCACCAGTACCGAGAGGACTATGCCCGCGGTGCGTTCCACGTTCGGACCATCACCAGATGCAGTTGGGCCACGTCCCGCCCCCGTAGATTTCAGCTCGGACGTAGTCACCGGTCGGAGCCCCAAATTCCGTGAGAACTACCTGCGACCAACCGGAGGTTCCGGGGTCGCCATTGTTCCAGTGTGAGAAGATGTGGTCGTACGGATACGGAGTATTGGTGTCCACCTTCGAGTGGAGCCAATTCCTGAATTTACAGTCGGTCTCTGTCCAGTACCAGGCGCCCACTCTAGCATGGAGATGAACGCCGTCTATGGTGAGTTCGTCATCCTCCTGAACCCACTCAGCGGCCAATACGGAAGCCGAGAACGCCACAAAGGCAGCGGACACAAGAATAACAGCAATGAGAGAGCCCGTAGTGACACGGCGATTGCCACTGACTTTGCCGATCCTAGTCCCCCCGCAAATAGGGGGATCCAAGCTATTAGAGGCTTCAGTAGGTACAGTATTATTCGCCAAATGCGTTCACCGGGGGCGGCGCATGATGAGACGAATCCTCACTGCCATTCGATGGACTCTACGAGAGCCGTCTCAGTGGCGCGTAGCCCTTCTGTTGTTTCTAGTTCTCGTCTTCTCTTTGACGAGCACGGTCTCGCGTTCGAGCGGCGACCCCTTCGAACCTCCGGAGAAAACAGTGGAATACGTTCTCGACGACGCACCAAGCACCGCAATCTCCACAGGGTATCCCTTCCTGTTCCCCCTCATCTCTGTCCTTGTCACTCTCAACATCGGAGTTCAGCGGGAGTCTGGGGGGCTCGCCGCATTGCGCACCCTAGGCCTTCGCCGATGGGAGATCTTCACGGCACAGGTCGTTGCAATCTGCTCCATTCCCCTTCTCGCAGCGTTCCTTGCCTTCCTCCTGTTGCCGTCATTCGTCGAGCCTGCCTTGATCGCGACGGGAAACCTTGCAGCCCTGTATCCCGGAGGGTACTGGGTTGCCATGCCGCGGCTCTTTCTCGCGGTGCTGTTCATCTCCTTATTCGCCGCGACCTTCGCAATAGTCATCCGCAGGTCCGCCGTGGCCTTCGGAGCGATGGTGACGTTCTTCTTCGTTGGGTGGTATCTCCAGACGCCCCTGGGCATCGGATACCGAGCGTTAACACCTCCGGGCGCCTTCAGCTCCGCATACAGCCTATTGCGTCCCTTACCAGGCGTCCCCCTCGACCCGAATCATGCCTTCGTGTTGTATGTTGGGGCGGCTGTGGTCGCCTTCCTCGTGGCGCTCGGCTATGCAAGCTGGAGGGGTGAGTTGTAGTGGCGCTTGGCCCGCTCCTCCGACAGCTCACTACGGGCGTCCTACTCGTCGCGCTAACGCTCTTTGCGGTTGCGTCGGGCATCTTTGTTCGGGACATCGGCTCCGCGTATGGGGCTTCCGGAAACGCTCCCATCAACCCACTTGAACCCATCCTCGATAGGTTCAACGCGTACGAGCTCACTTACGAGCTCGCGATTTTCACGACGGTCCGAGTGCGGACCACAATCGAAGCCCTTTTCACGGACCTCCACATCGAGTTCGAGAGCAATGGATCGTTCTTGACGACGTTCCGTCCCAAACTCCCCGGGGTGCACCAGGTCACGATTCTGAACCTGGAACCGGTCCGAGGGCAGGTGGGCTGGACGATCCTGCAGCGAAATACGATACCGCCTGACCTCGAAACGTCGATGTTGAATCCCCTGATGTTCGCCTCGGCCGGTTTGTTGGCAGCGTTTGTGGTGTTGTCTGGCATCTCGAAACACCTCGGAAACCTTGCCCGCCCCCCTCGGAATTGACGCCGTGACCATCACTTCGAGGTGCATCCGCCATTCGGGGTCGACGGTCGATGGGCCGGACAGGGGATTAGGTACCGCTGGGCGTCGGCATTTTAGCTGCGAGTCGCATTCGGCAGCGACCATGGAGCCCGTCGTGACAGTCAATGCGCTGTGGAAGTCGTTCCGGAGCGTCGTTGCACTCGAGAACCTCACACTGGAAGTCCCCGACGGGTCCATGTACCTCCTCCTTGGCCCGAACGGGTCGGGGAAGACAACCCTCCTGAGGATTCTCGCTGGCGCGTTACTGCCCACGGAGGGTACCGTGCGGGTCCTCGGCGAAGATCCGTATCGCCACCTCGACCGGAAGGCCCGCGAGGTCGGGATTGCGTACGAGAGTCACTACCTCCCGCCCTGGGCATCTGCGGGTATGTACCTGCGGTTCGCGGCGCGAATCAAAGGACTCGGGAGCGACGCGGTGGATTCCGTGACGATGCGGTTCGGGCTCCAGCCCTACTTGAGCCGGGACATGGGGACGTACAGCGCGGGGATGCGGAAACGGGTCATGCTTGCGCAGGCGTGGCTTGGTGATCCACGTCTTCTCGTTCTCGACGAACCATTGAGCAATCTCGATCCCGAGGGCCGGCGTTTGGTGGCCCGCCTACTTTTGGTTAGAGCCTCCGAGGGGAAGACGACCATGGTTGCAACGCATTTGGTGGAACCGGGGATAACGCCGTCACACCTCGCGGTTCTCCTTAACGGGCGGCTCGCAATCCAGGGTGCGCTCGCAGCAATCGGGGAACAGTATGGTGCCGCTACAGTCACGATCGCGACGCCGGACCAGGCCGCTGTGGTCCGGCTCTTCCTGGAGAAGGGCATCGACTCCATCACAACCTCACGGGAAGGTTTACTCGTACACGGGAGCGTAGCGAATCTCCCAACCCTCATTAGCTCACTCCGAGAAAGGGGCATTGACGCTCGCTTGGCAGGGGAGTCGTATGATATCTGGGAGATTTATCGTGCGGTTCTCCTAGGGGAAGAGCAGCGATCTGGATTTTCAGCGCCGTTAGCAGCGAAGTAGCGGACTCGCTGCAGCCCAGATGTTGTCGAGACTACACCGAACTACCATGGCGGCTGTCGGGCTGCCGAGTGTCACCGCGGTGGGGGCCGGATGAAGCCCCTCGTCATCATCGACCGGACCTGCAGCTGCGCCCGTCCGATGATTTCCCGCGCATGTCTCAGGAGCTCCGCACGGCTCCGCTTCACGCGCGCGAGCCCCTGTTCCATCGCCTTCATCGCGACAGCCGCCGCCTCGCGGGCGAAGACCTCCGTCTCGTCCATCGTCGGGACGATATGCTCCTCGCTCAGCCCCCTCTCCTCCGCAACGAGGGCGAGCTCGCGCGCGGCAGCAATGCACATTTCGTCGGAGATCGTCGTCGCTCGGACGTCGAGTGTGCCCCGGAAGATTCCAGGGAACCCAAGGCTGTTGTTCACCTGATTGGGGAAGTCCGAGCGGCCTGTCGCGACGATCCGGGCGCCGGCTTCCTTCGCCTCCCACGGCCAGATCTCCGGCACCGGATTCGCGATCACGAAGAGAATCGCGTCGTCCGCCATCGAGCCGACCCAGTCCTTCTGGATCACGCCGGGTCCCGGGCGGGAGGCCGCAATCACGACGTCCATCCCCTTCATCGCCTCCGCGATTCCGCCCTCGCGGTCCTCCTCGTTCGTCGTCTGGGCGAGCTCCCACTTCTCCCGGAACTCGTCCTTCCGCTGCTCGATGTCCGCGCGGTGCGGACAGATGATGCCCTTCGAGTCTACAAGGATCACATGCCCGGGCTTTGCGCCCGCTGCAAGTAGAATCTTCGCGGTTCGGATGTTCGACGCTCCGGCGCCAATCAGGCAGATCGACGCACTGCTGAGCCGCTTCCCGACGACCTTCAGCGCGTTGAACACGCCCGCCACGTTGATCGTCGCGGTCCCCTGCTGGTCATCGTGCCAAACTGCAATGTCCGTCTCCTTCCGCAGCCGCTCGAGAATCCTGAAGCACTTCGGCTGCGCGATGTCCTCGAGGTTCACCCCGCCGAACGCGGGCGTGAGCCACTTCACGAACTGGATGATCTCCTCGGGATCTTTCGTTGCGACGGGGATCGGGAACGCGTCGACGCCGCCGAGGTACTTGAAGAGGAGCGCCTTCCCCTCCATCACCGGAAGTCCCGCCTCCGGCCCGATGTCCCCCAGACCGAGGACGCGGGAGCCATCCGTCACGATCGCGACGTTGTTCCACTTGTTCGTGAGTTGCCACACTTTCGCGGGATTCGCTTTGATTTGGAGGCACGGTTCCGCGACGCCCGGCGTGTACCAGATCGCGAAGTCCTCGAGCCCGCGGATCGGGACTCGCGGAACAACTTCCACCTTCCCCTCGTAGAACGGATGGTACTTCGCCGAGAGCTCGCGGGGGATGTTCGCCTTGCGGATTTTTTCCTCGTCGGTCTCCGGCTTCGCGACGCGAACCCCACGGGGGCGCTTCTTCGGAATACGCTGTTGCGAGGCCATGGAACCGCCAAGAATCGGATTAAACGCGCGAGAGTTCCCGGAGCGGTTTAAACCTTTCCTCCTTGCGAAAAGGTTGCATTCTCTCCTGAGACGGAGCGGGATCCCGCGCACGTTTTAATACGGGCGAAGCGTGTGGAGCGCGGAAAGGAGCGTCTCACGGTGCCCACGGAGCCAGAGGTACCCGCACAGATCCCGCCGCACATCATGGCGGCCATGCAGGAGCGGATGCGCATGGCCCAGCGGATGGCGAGGGTAAAGCACAAGCTCATCGTGATGAGTGGGAAGGGTGGCGTTGGAAAAACCACGGTGGCAGCGAACCTTGCCGTCGCGCTTGCGGCGGACGCCCGCGTGGGCCTCCTTGACGCAGACGTGACGGGTCCCGACGTGCCGAAGCTCATGGGCGTCGAAGGGGGCGCGGTCGTCTCCGGCGATCAAGGGATCGAACCCCTTCGTGGCCCGCGGGGCGTGAAGGTTATCTCGATGGCCTCCCTCCTGGCGGGGCGAGACACCCCGGTAATCTGGCGAGGCCCACTGAAGATCAAGGCCCTGAAGCAGATGCTAATCGACGTGAACTGGGGCGAGCTCGAGTACATGATTATCGACCTCCCGCCGGGGACAAGCGACGAGCCGCTCAGCATCGCGCAGGAGATTCCGGACGCGGACGGTGCGGTCGTTGTGACGACCCCGCAGGAGGTGTCCCTCCTCGATGTCCGGAAGAGCATCGGGTTTGCGCAGGCCGTACGGCTCCCGATCATCGGCATCATCGAGAACATGAGCGGGTTCGTCTGCCCGCACTGCGGGACGCCGACGGACGTGTTCAAGCGCGGGGGCGGGGAGGCCGCGGCGCAGGAACTTGGCCTCCCGTTCCTCGGGCGTATCCCGCTCGACCCCCGAATCGTCGTGGGCGGGGACGACGGGAAGCCGTTCGTCCTCGAACATCCGGACAGCCCTGCGGCGAAGGCGTTCTACGATGTCGTCGCGGAAATCAAGAAGCACCTCCGGCCGGAGAGGCCCCGCCCGACGGGGCCGCTCGCGCGCTAGAGCCAGCGGCGGAGCACGTCCTCGATTTCCTGGCGGGGGACGGCGCCGATAATCCCGTCGACGAGCTTCCCGTTCTTGAAAAGCAATAGGGCCGGAATCGACTGAATTCCGAACTGGGCCGCCGTCCGCGGGTTCTCATCCACGTTGACTTTGCCGAACCGAACCTTGCCTCCGTAATCCTTCGCGAGCTGTTCGATCGTCGGCGCGATCCGGAGGCACGGACCACACCACGCCGCCCACATGTCCACGAGGAGGACCCCAGGCTTGGCGACCTCGTTCGGGAAGGTGTCGTCCGTGAGGTGGATCGGCTTCGCCGTCTTCTGGACCTCTAGGTCCTTCGCGTACCGCTCGAGCTCGGCAATCTTTTTCGCCCGAATCTCCTCGAGTTCGTCCATGCGGATGACCACAAATCGCCTCCCAAGAAAAGCCTTTTGCTCACGGGTGTCGGCGGGAGAGAACCGCCGGCAGTCCCGCCACCTGAACGTCGATCTTCGGAGACGGACCCGGTGGCTGGATGATACGAGTTTCTCGGGAAGCTAGCGCGAACTCCCGTTCGTCCAGGGTTCGCGGATCGATCGGGGTCAGAGGAATCGACTCCGAGATAGACACAAGGTCGGTCAAGTCCAGGAGGAGCGCCAGATTTTCAGACCCGAGCCCATTCGCGTTCGCGATACTGTCCTAGTGCGTTCATCTTGTTGGTAATTGGAGCAGATAATCACCGCCGAACGGATTTATCGTCTCGTTCCCACCGAATCGAGTAGGGACGAGGTGCTCGCGGTTGGGGGTTGAAATCGGTCCAGACGACATGGACCTGCTCACGAAGTTTGTTCTGAAACTGGGCGGGTACGCGGAGGGTCTCTTCGACCACCATGAGTTCGGCTTCCCGAAAAACGTCCTTCGGAACCACATCACCCGCGTCGTCGAGGACTTGCGAAGGATGCGGGACGCTAGCGAGGCCAGGGTCGTGAGGCTTCGACCCCCCTGGGTACCGAAGGATGCAGTGTGGGACGAGACAGACGAACCGTGGAACTATGGGCAGACACTACGGTTCGCCGCGGGGGCAACGATGGTCACGGAACGATACCGCGATCGAATGACCCGGGAGAACCTTCGCAGCGCCGTCACCGCGAAAATCCTCCATAAGTGTCAGGCGGGAATCCTCGACGACCTCGTTGACCGTGGCCTGTATACGTTCATCGAAGCGAAGGACCTCTACAATCACTGCTTCGCGTCGATGATCGACCCCGGCTTTGAGATCAACACGTTCCGAAAGGAGCTCGCAATGATGCTGAAGCAGGAGCAGCTCGGCATGTTCGACCTCATCACGAACATCACCGCGGCGTTCAACGAGCTCTTCCAAGAGTCGCCGAACGGCCCCGACCTTTTCTACGAGATGGAGCGGGTCGACGAGCGCGTGATCCTGGGTCAAGCGCTCACGATGTTCCAGAAGCACCCCACGTTTGACCTACACAAACTGAAGCGGATAACCTCCGGATTCTGGGCTCCCGACCCGGACCTCGTGTGGCATGAGCGTTTGTCGAGCTATGTCTCGGGTGCGACGTACTACAACTTGATCGACATGTGCTTCCTCACGAACCCCGTCTCCGCGAGCGAGCTCGACACGACCGTGCGAAGCTGGTACTACTTCGACCTCGTCATCGCCCACTTGAACCACTTCGTCGGTCTGCACACCGACCTCAAGGCCGGAATGGCGAACCTCGCTCTCATCTCGATGCGCGAACCGGAGCTCCTGGGATTGGTGAACCTCCCGGGCTACAGCCCGAACCTGACGATTCAAGACTACGAGGTCCAGTTCCGACGGACCGCGGAATTCCTGAGCCGCGCGATCTCCGCGGCCGCAGGCGGGCTCAATGATGAGGACTACTACTATCCGTTCATCACGATCATGATCCCGGTCGTCATGATGGGGGACTGGATCGGGACGCGCGACGACATGATCCACGCGTTCCTGCGCGAGGTCGCGCCGGGGATTCGGGAGTCGATCCGCGAAAGCGGCCGCCATGAGGCGCTCGTCGAGGAAGTTGCAGCGACGCGGGCAACGTAAGGCGGCAGGGCTCCGCTTCACGAACCTCGCCGCCCAGCTCGCAGGTCTCGCCACCCTGTGGCCGTTGCGTCTTACACGAGCCAAATAGTTATATAAAGCCGAACCTTAGAGCGAGTGGACAGGCTTCTCGATGAAGACGGCCATGGATTTTGGCGTCGGTGAGGAGCTCGCTCTCGTCGAGCGGCGGATACGGGAGGCCATTAGGTCGGAAGAGCCGCTGATCACGGAAATCGCGGACTATGTGATCGGCTCCGGCGGGAAGCGGATCCGGCCGACCGTCACGCTCCTCGCGTTCAAGGCCGTCGGCGGCAAGGAGATCGACCGGGCAATCGATATGGCCGCGGCCCTCGAGCTCATCCACAGCGCGACGCTCATCCACGACGATATCAACGATGGAGGGACGTACCGTCGGGGCCGGCCTGCCGCGTTCCGAAAGTTCGGGATGCAGGAGGCCCTCGTCACGGGCGACTTCCTTTTCGCTCGAGCCTTCGAGATCGGCGGGAAGTTTGAGGACCACATCGTCGACATGACGGCCCGCGTCGCCGCGGCCCTCGCGGAGGGCGAGATCCGGCAGAAGCGCTATGCGGGCGACGTGAACATCACGCGCGAGGAGTACCTGAACATCATTACGCGAAAGACGGCGATGCCGATTAGCGCTGGCGCGCAGGCGGGGGCGATCCTTGGCGGCGCACAGGTGGAGCAGATCGACGTTCTCGGGAGGTACGGCCTGAACCTCGGCATTGCGTTCCAAATCGTCGACGACATCCTGGACGTCGTCGGGGACGGGGTCGTGCTCGGAAAGCAGCCAGGGATGGATATCAAGGAGAGCAACGTCACACTTCTCGCGATCCACGCCCTGAACAACGGGAGCGCGATTGACCGGTCCGAGTTGATCCGGATCATTCGAAAGCGGAAGAAGGATTGGGGCGAGGTACAGACCGCCATCCGGATGATTCGTGATGCGGGCGCGGTCGAGAAAGCGCGAGAGGACGCGCTCGAGTATGGGAAGAAAGCGGCCGCCGCTCTTGACCCCTTCCCCGACGTGGAGCCGCGGCGGCACCTCCGGAATCTCATCGAGTTCGTGTTGTCCCGCACCGCCTGAGTGGGGGTGGACCGCGTGTACGACGTGGTCGTCGTCGGAGCCGGACCCGCCGGAAGCACGGCGGCCCGGTACGCGGCCCGCCGCGGGCTCAAGGTCCTCCTCGTCGACCGCCGCAGGGAGATCGGCGTCCCCGTCCAGTGTGGTGAGTACATTGCGACGAACGAGGAGGTCCAAGCGATTTTTCCCACCGTCTCCGCCCTCGAAGACCTCATGGAGTCCGCATGGCGGGCGCGTCAGATTGACACCCCCGTGATCCGGATCTGGAGTCCGAAGGGCCGCCATTGGGACATCCCCTTCAGGGGATACACGGTCCGCCGGGACAAGATGGACCAGGGGATCGCGGCCCAGGCCGTCGCAGAGGGAGCAGAGCTGCGGACGGAGACCATCGTCCAGCGGGTCCTCGATCACACCGTCGTGACGAACCACGGAGAGATCGCGGGAAAGGTGATCATCGGTGCAGACGGACCGCGATCGACGGTCGCACGGAGCGCCGGACTCCCATGGCCCGTCTCCGCGCCCGCGATGAGCTCGACCGTCGACGGGGACTTTGACCACACGACGCACCTGTATTTCGGCAACCTCGCGCCGGGAGGGTACGCATGGATCATCCCGAAGGGGCCATGCGCGAACGTCGGCCTGGGGACCTGGGAGCATTTCCGGGGACGCCTCGACACGCTGTTCCACAAGTTCCTCGACCGGCACGGCCTCCCGCACCCGCGCGGGACCGGGGGCTACGTTCCCGTCCTCGGCCCCGTCGAGCGGACCGTGAAGGGGAACGTCATCCTAGTCGGGGATGCGGCGGGGATGGTGATGGCAACGAACGGCGGCGGGAATAACGTCGCGATGATCTGCGGTCGGATCGCGGGGAACGCGGCTTCGGACCACATCCTCCAGGACCTCCCGCTTGATGCATACGAGACACGATGGCGGGCCGCCGTCTTCGGGCCCCTCGACCGTGGCCGTAAGATCAAGAAGCTCGCGGACCGTTTCTTCGGGAGCGATCGCCTCCTCGATATGGCGATGGTGCTCCTCGGGACGAAGCGAATGGCTCAGGCCATTCGGTGTCAGAGGCTCTTCGGCGCACTGTGACCGCACATCTCCCCGCGGGAAATCCTTAATTGGGAGTGTACCTTCGACGAGCCGAGACGACAATGGAGATTCAGTTCCTCGGCGGTGCCACGGAAGTCGGCCGACTCGGCATGCTCCTCCGCACGGGGCCCGACATGGCGCTGTTCGACTACGGCATGCTCCCGCATGACCCGCCGGCGTACCCGATGAAGGCGCCGCCCGTTGACCGGCTCTTCCTGAGCCACGCCCACCTCGACCACAGCGGGATGGTCCCGTGGATTTGCGGGCGCTCCGAGACGGAGGTCATCCTGACCCCGCCGACGGCGGACGTCTCGGACCTCCTCCAGGAGGACAGCCTCAAGATCGCGAACCTCGAGGGGTTCGAGAGCCCGTACGACGCGTCGGACATCCAGGCGACCCGCCGGAGCTCCCGAGTCCTCGACTTCGGCGACATCGTCGAGATGGACTCGATGGAGATCACGCTCCACCCCGCGGGCCACATCCCGGGCGCGACGATGTTCGAGATCAACGGGAGCCAGACGATGCTGTTCACGGGCGACCTCCACACCCTCACGACAGACCTCGTCTTTGGCGCGCGTCCTGTGTCGTGCGACACCCTCATCATCGAGGCGACGTACGCGGGGCGGAACCACCCGGACCGCCTGAAATCGGAGTACGAGTTCCTCGAGAAGATCCGGAAGGTCAACAGCCGTGGCGGGATCGCGATCGTCCCCTCCTTTGCCGTGGGACGCACGCAGGACGTTCTCCTCACCCTCGCCAGGGGGAAGTTCGAAGTGTGGCTCGATGGGATGGGGAAGACCGTAAACCGAATCTACCTCGACTATCCCGAGTATCTCCGGTCCGCGAAAAAGCTCCGACACGCAATCGGCAAGGTTCGAGTCCGAACCGAGCGGAGCAGTCGGGAGGCCCTGCAGGGCGACGTGATTGTCACGACGAGCGGGATGCTCGACGGTGGGCCCGTCCTGCGGTACATCGAGGCGATCCGGAACGACCCTCGCTCCGCAATCCTTCTAACGGGCTTCCAGGTCGAGGGGACGAACGGCCGGCGGCTCGTCGACGAGGGTGCGATCGAGATCAAGGGCGCGACAGTTCGGCCGAAATGCGAGTGGCAGAAGTTCGACTTCTCCGCGCACGCAGGTCACGACGACCTCGTGCGATTTATCGAGGCGTGCGATCCACAGCGGGTCGTGCTCATGCACGGCGACAATCGCGAGCTACTCGCGGAAGCGCTCGAGGGGCGTGAAGTGCTGCTCCCCGTCGAAGGGCAGTGGTACACGCTCTGATCACATTTGCGCGATCATCGCGCGAAGACCCTTGCCGATGTACTTCAGAAGCCGGGGCTCCTCGCGGATCAGGGCCCAGCCGACCTTCGACGGGAAATCGATGTCGCCTTTCTCCTGGATGATCCGAAGGATCGCGGGGTTGTCAAGGATGTCGAAGATTTCCTCGAAGTCGTCGTCCTTCAGGCGGGCGAACGATTCGTGGATTGCGAGGTCCTTCCGGAGTTCTTTGCCGATCGACCCGGTCCAGGCCTTGTGGTAACGGTGCAGCATCCGGGCGGAGTAGTCGCCCCGCTCGAGAGCCTCGATCGCGGTCTTCGCGCAGAACGTCGAGCTCAGCAGGCTCGTGAAGATGCCGCCACCGCTCGTCGCCTTCGCCTGGCACGCCGCATCGCCCACGACCATCACGTTGTCCGCGTGGCTCCGCTTCGGGAACCCAAGCGGGATGCCGCCCGCGATATAGAGGATCGGCTGCGCGCGTTTGAGGAACGGCTTCACAGTCGGCCACTTGAGCATTTTCTCGAGATACGCATACGCGTTCCCAGCGCCGACGCACAACCCAACCCGCGCCGTGTCCCCGCTCGGGATGATCCATCCGAAAAAGCCGGGCGCAAACTCGTTCCCGATGAAAAGCTTCACGAGCCCCGGGTCACCGTCGACCCCGTGCATCTCGACTTCGAATCCCGGAAGAATCTTTCGCGGTCGTAGGATGTTGAACCACTTCGCGACGTTTGAGCGGACTCCGTCCGCCCCGATCAAGATCTTGCATCGGAGGCGGCGGGTCGTGTCGTCCTGGTTTACGGCGACCTCGACGTAGCCATTCACCCGGGTCGCGGCCGCGGCCTGGGCCCCGAGAAAGGAGTGGACGCCCGCACGCAACGCATCCGTTACTATTGCGCGGTCGAACATCGCGCGGTCGACGACGACGGCCTCGGCTTCCCCGCCATGGATCACAATCCGCCGGCCCGTTGGCGAAAAGATCTCCGCGCCGTGGACCCTACCGATAATTGTCTCGCGACACGACACGATGTCGAACACGCGTGGCGTGACGAGCCCGCCGCACTGGATTGGTTCGCCGACTTCGCGGTGCTCCTCGACGAGGGCGACGTCATAACCCGCCTTCGCAATCGCTCCTGCCGCATAGCCGCCCGCCGGCCCCGCACCGATGACGACGACGTCGAACTCCTCCGTGTGGGAGACCAGGAGGACCCCTCACTCCTTCTGAGCCATCAAAATCCGGAGGAAACTCTCGAGGTGCGCGGCGAGCGCCGCGTTGTCCGTGAACCCGCAGGCGGAGAGATCCGGAGATGCGAGGAGCGCACGTTCACCGTCCGCGATGATGTCCGTCGCGATCAGTCCCTTTCGCCAGTACACGGTCGACCCCTCGGGGACCTTCTGCATCGGTTCCGTGATGATCGTGACGCGGACCCCGCGATCGATCGCGTTCTCGAGCTTCTTGCTCAAACGCTCCCGGATCTCGTAGAACGAAGGCGTCGCGACAATGAAGCTCTCCGTCGCGCGGTCGAGGAGCTCGCCGACCTTATCGAGGAGGCGGGCCTTGCCGGTTATCGTGTAAACGAGCTGGGGCTCGCCCTTCTCCCGGAGGATTTCGTGAATCAGGTCGAGCTTGTCGAAGCTCTCGCTGAGCCGCTCGATGACCTTTTCCTTGATCTTCGCGGGGGACTCGGGCTTGAAAATCGTCGGGCGCCCCCGCGTGGAGATCGCGAATCCCTTCGAGCAGAGAGACTGCAGGACCTTGTAGGCGGAGGTCCGAGGAATCTTGGCGGTTTCCGCGATTGTTTCCGCGCTCCCATAGCCGTGCGCGACGAGCGCGACGTACCCGCGGGCCTCGTAGCTCGAGAGTCCGATCGACTCGAGGGTCTTCGAAACGGCGCCGGATTCCTTCTCGAGATCGACGCCGCCTTCCAGGAGCTTCGAGACCTCGGGGGGAATCATCGAAGGTTGGGAAGAGCAGCCGCGTTTTAACGCTTTTCGTTCACCCTTGGGACTGCTGCCAAACCGTTACGCGGAATGAGAACCACGGCCGAGGCTTCTTACCCCTCAGGACCCAATAAGCGAGCCCCTTATGGCCAGCCCACGCCTGCGCGCTGCCGTGGCGGTTCTCGTTGCGATTCTCTCAGCGACGGCCTCGTTGCTCCACGCGGAGGCACAAAGCGACGGCGTTCGCCTGAGCTCAGACCTGCAGCTCCTAGGGATCAACACGCTCAGCGGAGGCGGGCACGTCACGTGGACCCTCACGGGAGACGCCGCGAAGGCGCTCCGTCAGCGGATCGTCGCTCTGTTCGACGCGTATGCGTGGATTCCGAGGGGGCTCGCGTACGCGGGGAACGCGACGGGCGGGAACGGGGACGGCGTGATCCAAGGCACGGAGGCCATCACGTACACGAACTTCCTCGAGAACGAACTCGAGGGGATCCGGTACGGCTATGGCGGAACGGATGTTCGGTTCATCCGGATCAACCGCGCGGACCTCCTCGAGAAATCGCTCCCCGTGAACCGGAGCACTTCGGGACTCGTCGGCACGAATGCGAACTCGACGGAGCCGCTCGAGATCCGTTTCATCTTCAACGCGGACACGGTCTCGGAAGACTACTCTTTCCAGTTCTCAGACCTACGACTCGCACACGCGCTATTCAAAGTGTTCGACCTCCGCCAGGTCCAGACCTGGGTGAACGGCGATCCCTGGCCTCTCGTTCGGGAGAGCGGCTGGCATCCCGTTCTGATGACGGACGGCCAGTGGGCGTTCTGGCACGGCAACGACACGACGTGGACGACGGATCCGAGGACGGGACGGTACGACAACGGCCAGGTCAGCACAAGCCGGACTGCGACGGAGGCCAGCGTGCTGTGGCTCGACCTTCAAACCGGTTCGTCCGCGAACGTCACGTTCCAGTACCTGGGACAGCTCGCGAATCTCGGCGACTCGCTGCGGCTTCAGATTGCGACGGAACCGAGCTATGCCACGTGGTCCGACCTGGCAACGACGGATGGGGATACGAGCCTGCCGGACAGCCCGACCTGGCGCTCCGTGACGTACGACCTGTCTGCGTACATCGGACAACGTGTTCGCCTGCGGCTCAACTTCACGTCGGACGCGAGCCTGAACGACGCGCCCGGATTCTTCGTCCGGGGCTTCGAGATCAATGCGCCCTCCGTGTTCACGGGATTCGTGGAGTCCTCAAGCGCCGACTTCCTCGTTGGGGTCCTCTCCTTCGGAAATTTCGAGGTCCGAACAGGGCGGACCCACGTGATCCGGACCCCGGCAGGGGAGATTCTCCTGTACACCGCGAGTTACGACTCCTCGGCTCCGCCCTCGGACACTGGACGGTTCCGCTCGTTCGAGCTAATCGAGAACCCACAATTCCTCTTCGGCCTGCTCCTCGCCGCCGCCATCGTGAACTCGTCGACGCGCCGGCGGCTCTTCGCGCGGTATCGGAAACGCCATCCGGAGAAGTACCGCGACGGCGCGACAGAGTCCCGGGTCGTGAAATGGGCGGCCCGCGGGATTCTGATCCTCCTCGTGCTCCTGTACTTCGTCCCCTCCCTTTTCGCGTTCGTCGGCGTACAGAGTCTCTTCGTGACGGGCGTGACGTTCATAGCGCTCGTCGTCGCCTCAACGGCGGGCTTGGGACTCGGTTCGTGGGCGGTGTATCGACGGGAGGCGCGATTCATTCCTCCCGCAGAGGCAGAGGAAATTGGCGCCGAGGATGTCCCACCGCCACCTCCCGACCTCCTACCGCCTTCCGAGGCGGAGGGGCTCAATCTCCGACCGCACCGGATCCTCCCGTGCGCACGCTGCCTTGAGGAAATCGAGTTCCGCGACGTCCACAAGTGTCTGTGCGGACAGACATATCATCGTGAGTGCGCCGCAGATCTCGGACAGTGCCCGAACTGCCGTCGGCCGCTCGGGGTCGTCGAGCCTCTTGAGAAGAAGATGGTCGCCGCGAAGTGTCCAGAATGCGGGGAGATCCAGCTCGTCCCGGAATCGACGGACCTCATGCGGACACGGTGCGAAACGTGCGGGGCCCACCTCAAGGGCATCGACCCGGGGTCCTCCTACCTCATCGTCGCATCTCAACCGGAACCGACGTGGGAGTGGTTCCAATCCCTCGTGCGGAACAACGTCCCGGGCCTCGCGTTAAGTTCGACCCATCCGGAGAAACTCCGGCGACAGTACGGGCTCCAGGGAGTCGAGCTCCACTGGCTATCCGAGGGGGAGCAGGATTCCGCAGCGGTGGATCCGAGGCGGCTCGAGCCGGAACTCCTCCTCATCCTGAGCAACTTCATCCGACACGCGAGCGGCGGGGCCGTCCTGCTCGACGGCCTCGAGCGCCTCATCTCCGGGAACGCGATCGAGGATGTGGTGAGGTTCCTAAGAAAGGTGACGGACCTCGCGAGCGTTCACGAGGTTACGCTGCTCGCGTCCGTAGCGCCCAAGGCGCTCGGGGAAGAGGATCAGGCAGCCCTCCGCAGGGAGTTCGATCGGGTCCTCGAAGTGGGCGGTCTCACGGCCAATGCATAGTCATTCTCGCTTCGCTGGACCTTCCCACGGCCGGTAGAGCGCGTGCTCTTGGTCGAGGTGATCGAGGATCCGACCCACGACGAAGTCGACGAGCTGTTGCACTTCTTTCGGGTTGTGGTAGAAGCCCGGCATGGCGGGGAGCACCGTCACGCCTGCATGCGCGAGCTTTGCGAGGTTGTCGAGCATGATCGAGCTCAGGGGCGCCTCCCGAGGGACGAGAATCAGCGTCCGCCTCTCCTTGATCGCGACGGCCGCGGCCCGCGTGATGAGGTTGTCCGCGATTCCCGCGGCGATCTTCGCGTACGTCGTCCCGCTGCATGGAACGATGACCATCGCGTCGAATTTGTAGCTCCCCGATGCGACGGGCGCGGAGAGATCGTCGTTGGCGTACACGCGGCTCGCGAACGCCGCGAAGTCCTTTGGGTCGAAGTCCGTCTCCGCCCGGATCACTTCCTCGGCGTCCCGGCTCAGGATCAGCTCGATGTCGCCCCTGAGGTTCGCGAGGAGCGTGTGAGCATAGCGGACCCCCGAACCGCCCGTGACCCCGACGACCGTCCGCATGTGCCTGCCCCCACGGTTTTCTCCATAGATAACGACGACGTTTGCGTGTGCGCGACCGAGGAAGCTTCTTATACGACCTCGATTTATGAAGCCGAGTCCTCCAGAAGGAAACCTCGTGACCGTGTATGACGTGCCTGCCGGACCGCTCCTCGAACGGCTCGCCACTCACTTGAAATCGGAGGGGAAAATCACCCCACCCGAATGGGCACCGTTCGTGCGCACGGGCGTCCACACGGAGAAAGCGCCCGATCAGCGGGACTGGTGGTTCCTCCGGGTCGCGGCGATCCTCAGGAAGGTCTACATGCGTGGCCCCGTCGGCACGTCCCGCCTCGCCGCGGAGTTTGGCGGGCGTCGGGATGGCGGCTCCGCGCCGTACCACGCGCGGAAGGGCAGCCGGAACATCGTCCGGACCGCGCTCCAGCAGCTAGAAGAGGCGGGCTACACGACGATCCGGGAGAAGCGGGGACGTGTGATTACCCCCCAGGGCCAGAAGCTCCTCGACCGCCTCTCGTATGAGCTCATCATCGATCTCGCGAAGCAGAATCCCCAGCTTGCGAAGTACGTCCGGGTGAAGTGACGATGGCGATGGACGACGAGGAGCTAGAGGCGATCCGGCGGCGGAAGATCGTGGGGTACCAGCAAGCCCAGGAACAGGCCGTCGCCCAGACTCAGGCGAGGGAGGAGATGCTCGCCCAGCGACAGACGATCCTCCGGCAAATCCTCACGCCCGAGGCACGGGAGCGGCTCGCGCGGATCGAGCTTGCGTACCCTGACCTTACAGAGTCGATTGAGAATCAGCTCATCGCGCTCGCGCAGAGCGGCCGCGTCCAGCGCGTGATCGACGACGTCACGCTGCGGGAAATCCTCACGCGCCTGATCCCGAAGAAACGGGAAATCAAGATCGAGAGGCGGTGACGCAATGGCTCGGAACAAGCCGTTGGGACGAAAGCTCCGCCTCCTCGCGGCGGAGAAGAGCAACCGGCGCGTTCCGGCCTGGGTGATGCAGCGCACAAAGCGCCGGTTCACCCGCCACCCGAAGCTCCGGAGCTGGCGGCGCGGACACCTGGATAAGTGATCGGATGGCCGAGGAGCAAGAGGAACGGGTTCTCACGATCCCCCTGCGGATTTCGCGCCGGGCGCCCCGGACGAAGCGGACCCCTCGCGCGATCAAGGCGATCCGGGAATACGTGATCCGCCATCTGAAGGCGAAGCGCGACGATGTGTGGATCGACCCCGAAGTGAACCGCCTGTTGTGGGCACGCGGGATTCAGCGGCCGCCGCGGAGCGTCCAGCTCAAGGCAATCAAGTTCGAGGATGGCCGGGTCGAGGTCTCCCTCCCCGAAGAATGAGGGGGTCTCCTGCTCAAGCGGATCGATATCGGCGGCAACCCCTACGTCGGCGTCTACGCGGCGGCCAACGAAGAACTCCTGATCGTCTCCCAAGAGGTCCCCGCGAAGACGGCGAAGGGGTGGGGCGAGGCCCTCGGGGCTCGTCTCGTGCGGACGACAATCGCGGGATCGAACGTCGTCGGCGCCCTCGTCGCCTCGAACTCCCGAGGTCTCGTGGGGAGCGGGCTCATCGAGCCCTCGGAAGTCAGGCGCCTCGACGCGAAGCGGATCCTCCTCCTTGGCCATCGCCTGAACGCGGCGGGGAACAACATCCTCTGCAACGATTCCGGGGCGATTGTCCATCCAGGGTTCGATGGGGATGCGGTCAAGGACATTGGGGCCACACTCGGCGTCCGCGTGGAACGAGGGACCGTCGCCGGTGTACGAACCGTCGGATCCGCCGGGGTTGCGACGAACAAAGGGGCGCTGTGCCACCCCCACGTTCGACCCGAAGAGCTGGCCCTCCTCAGGGAGGTTCTCGGGGTCCCCGTAATGACGACGACCGCGAACTACGGGACGGCTCAGGTCGGGGCCTCCATCGTTGCGAACTCGAAGGGGGCCCTTGTCGGGAACCGGACGACGCCGATTGAGATGGGCCGCATCGAGGAGGGCCTCGGCTACTTCTGATTCCGGCAGGTCTCGTTGATAGAATCGTTACCTGAATGCGAACTTTGATATCGTCGCCATGGGTATGCAGCCGCGTCGATGAAGACCCTCATTCTTTCCGTCGACCGGGACGACGACATCGGCACGAAGGCGGGCATCAAGGGCCCGATCATCGGGAGGGAGGACAACCTCAACGCCGCGATGAAGCTCGGCCTCGCGGACCCGGAAGACTCCGACGTGAACACGGTCCTTTCCGCGGTTACCGTCTACGATGAGCGAATCCACATGGGCGAGGACGCGGAAGTCGCGACGATCACGGGAGACGTCCGCGTAGGGACGATCTCGGACCGCGTCCTGATCCAGCAGCTCGAGCGCGTCCTCGAGGAGGTGAAGCCGGACCGCGTGTTCCTCGTGAGCGACGGTGCGGAGGACGAGTACATCTTCCCCGCCGTTAGCTCGCGGATCCGAGTGGACCACGTCCGACGCGTGATCGTCCGCCAGACCGCAGGAATCGAGTCCACGTACTACACGCTCGTCCGCGCGATGCGGAACCCAAAGGTCCGGCGAAAGGTCGTCTTCCCGGTCGGCCTCGCCCTCGTCGTGTTCAGTGCAATCTTCCTGACGGCCCCGGAACTCGCCCCTGCGATTGTCACGCTCGCAATCGGGCTCTACCTCCTTGTGATCTCGCTCCCGTTCTCCTCCGTGAGCGACCTCGTCGCGAAGGCCACTGCGTACTACGGGAACCTCCGGTCCCGCTTCGCCATCCGGGACTTCTCCGTGATCTTCAACATCGTCGCGTTCATCTTCGTGCTTCTAGGCGTGAGCTTCGGCGTCGATCTCGCGCTAACCGTAGACCTCGGACTTACCGGCGCGGCGGTCACACAGATGCTTGTGCGATTCCTCTTGGGATCCCTCTGGTGGTTCATGGTCGCGGTCCTCACGTTCGAGTTCGGGAAGGCGGTGACCGCGTACCTCCAGCGCGGGCGGGCTCCGAAACACACCCTCGTCGTGGCGGGCTCGTTCATAGCGATCGGTCTCGTCATCTTCGGGCTTGTGCAGATCCTCCAGGGGATCTTCGGAGGCGTGAACCTGACCTCGGCGCTTCCGCTCATCTTCACGAGCCTCGGCATGGCGATCCTCATCGTCATCGTGGCGGCGTTCTCGTACCGCGGCCGGGAAGAGAAGCCCGTCGAGGACAGCTGGCGGCACTGACCCCCGGTGGCCCGATGGAGTTCGAGGAGTGGGAGCCGTACTACGAGCAGATTCTGCGAGAGTTTGGGTTCTCTCGGAAGGAGGATGAAAGGGCTGCCGAAATCCTCGACAAGTGGCTCGGCGGAACCCGCCTCTCCCCCGATCAGCTCGCCCCCCTCGTGGCAGACCAACCCGTGACGGTCGCGGGCAACGCGCCCCGCCTGGAGAGCGAACTCAACCGCCTCACAGAAGTCGTCATCGCAGCGGACGAGGCGACCTCGATCCTGTTGAAACACGGCCGCGTGCCTCAGGTGATCGTCACGGACCTCGACGGCCGGATCGAGGACCAGATCGATGCGAACCGCCGCGGGGCCGTCGCCGTCGTCCACGCACACGGGGACAACATCCCCGCCATCGAGCAGTGGGCGAGACGCTTTCCAGGGAAGACGTTCGCGACGACGCAGTCCCGCCCATTTGAGCACGTTCACAACTTCGGCGGTTTTACGGACGGTGACCGCGGCGTGTTCCTCGCGGATGCCTTCCGCGCTCGTTCGATCCACCTCGTCGGATTCGACTTCGAGCACCCGAACCCGAAGGACCAGCCAATTGCCGTGAAGAAGCGGAAGCTCGACTGGGCGTACATCCTGATTCAGACCGTCCTCGCGGAGAGAGAGGCGTTCGCGGAAGGTGCGGACGAGAGCCCCTGACCCTTATCGAGGCTGAATGTTCTGCAACATCCGCCAGCTCAGGGTCGGCTGCCTCGCGGCCTGGACCTCGTCGACCCGGGCGACAGACGCATTGTGCGGGGCGGCCTTGAGGACCTCCGGGTCTTCTTGTGTGATCCGAATCAACGCGTCGGCGAACGCGTCAAGGGTCTCTTTCGTCTCCGTCTCTGTGGGCTCGATCATGAGCGCCTCCTCGACGAGGTGCGGGAAGTAGATCGTCGGTGGGTGGAATCCGTAGTCCATGAGCCGCTTCGCGATGTCCACGGTCCGAACGCCTTTCGCCTTGAGGGGCGCCCCGCTCGCGACGAACTCGTGCTTTCGGAGACCGCTGAACGGGACGGGCAGGTGGCCCTGGACGCGCTGACGGACATAGTTCGCGTTCAGGACGGCGCGCTCGGAGACCTCTGCGAGGCCGTCAGAGCCCTGGCTGAGGATGTACGCGTACGCGCGAACGAGGAGCGCGAAGTTCCCGAACCAGGCGCGGACCTTGCCAATGGACTTCGGGCGGTCCCAGTCGAGGACGTACCCTTTCCCGTCGAATCCGATCCCGGGCACAGGAAGGTATGGCTCGAGGAATTTTTTCACGCCGACAGGCCCCGCGCCGGGGCCGCCCCCGCCATGGGGCGTCGTGAACGTCTTGTGCGTGTTGAAGTGCGTGATGTCGAACCCCATTTGGCCAGGAGATGTCTTCCCGAGGATCGCGTTGAAATTCGCGCCATCATAGTAGAGGAGCGCGCCCCCGTCGTGGCAGATCCGGGCGATCTCGACGACGCGCTCCTCGAAAATCCCGAGCGTGTTCGGGTTCGTGAGCATGAGCGCGAGAGTCCTCTCGTTCACGGCCCTCTCGAGGGCGTTGAGATCCACACGGCCATCGAAGGAGGGGAGCTCCCTGATCTGGAACCCGAGCATCCCTGCGGACGCGAAGTTCGTCCCATGGGCGGTGTCGGGAAGGATCACCTCGTTCCGGACCTCCCCTCGGTCTATCTGAAACCGTCGTGCGAGCAGGAGACCCGTGAACTCTCCCTGGGCGCCCGCCGCGGGCTGCAGCGTGACCGCGTCCATCCCGCTGATCTTCGCGAGAATCTCCTGGAGCTCGTAGAGGATGCGGAGCGCGCCTTGCACCGTCGATGGGTCCTGATCCGGATGGATCCGAGTGACTTCGACGAGCCGGGCGAGCTCCTCCGCGAACTTCGGGTTGAACTTCATCGTGCAGGATCCGAGCGGGTAGAACCCCGTGTCGATTCCGAAGTTCATCTGGCTCAGGCGGGTGTAGTGGCGGACGATCTCGTGCTCCGGGAGATTCGGG
>Ga0209521_10000433_pt1 | contig 31958 bp, 28 predicted proteins | sample Rifsed19ft4_FD_184016 | JGI IMG/M metagenome (GOLD analysis project Ga0209521, IMG submission 184016) | Soil microbial communities from Rifle, Colorado, USA - sediment 19ft 4 (version 2) | ecosystem: Environmental > Terrestrial > Deep subsurface > Rock core/Sediment | place: Rifle, Colorado...
AGGTGACGATGTCGGTCTCCGACACGGTCCGCCCCAGCGTCGCGAACTTCTGGCCGACTGAGTGCTCCTCGTAGGTCAGTCCTGTGCGCATCGAGTCACCTCCCCGGTCGTGATCCCGGCCCCATATAATGACGCGCCTCGTCCCTGACGTCCAGCGCCCAGATTGTGAATCCAAGGGCCGGCAGGGCCGACGCGTACGTTGCTCAAGTTCTTACCACTGTCAGCACCACCACCGCCGGTCTCCGCAGTGCTAAGCAGTCGTTTTTTCAAGAATACTTGTTGGCATCGCGGTTGCTCTGTTCGAGGGCATGACGGTGGAGCCGTGTCGGCAAAACCTCCGGTCGGCGAGTTGTGCGCGTATGAGCTGGGCTGGTAAGATCGCGGACGTGCACCCTCGAGCCACGGGGCGGTCTCCGCTCCTGCAGCCAGGCCGGCGACCACGATCCATCCGGTTCACGGTCGTCCTCGCCGGCGCGTTGCTCGTCGCGCTGCTGCCACCTGCCGCCTGGTCTGCCACCCTTCATGTCCCGTCCGAGTTCCTCACCATCCAGGCGGCCATCGACGCGGCAGTCGACGGCGACACTGTCCAGGTGGCCCCGGGGACGTTTCTGGAGAACATCAACTTCGGCGGCAAGGCGATCACGGTCGAGAGCGAACAGGGGCCGGACGTCACGATCATCGACGGCAACCAGGCCGACTCGGTGGTCACCTTCGCCTCGGGCGAGGGCCCCGGCGCCGTGCTCGAAGGGTTCACGATCCGGAACGGCCAGGCCAATGAGGGCGGGGGGATCCACATTCAAGGCTCGTCGCCCACGATTCGGGGGAACATCGTCACGACCAACAGGGCCTGCGACGGGGCTGGGATCGGGGTGGGCTTCGGGTCGCCCGTCATCGAGCAGAACGTCATTACGGGCAACCAGCGAAGCGGCTGCACGGGCGGCATCGGCGGCGGAGGTATTGTAGTCCGTGGGAACTCCAGCACCCAGATCCTCGAGAATACGATCTCGAACAACTCGACTGGCGCATCGGGAGGCGGGATCGCGCTCTTCGCCGCCGGAACAGTCACAATCATCGGGAATACTATTACGGGAAATACGGCGTTGGAGGGCGGGGGAATCTCGAAGGTCAACCTCGCGGATGGCGTGATTGTGCAGAACTTGATTGCCGCCAACCAAGGTGGGGGGATCTACTGGGTGGGTGGCGGGAGCCTGCAGCTCGGGAACACCACGATCGCGGACAACCCCCAGGGATCCGGCCTGTATCTGGAGGGGCTCGGCCTTCCCCCCCAGGTCGAGCTGGCCAACAACATCATCGTCGCCGCTGCCGGTGAGGACGCGCTTCTGTGCGGACAGTTCGGCGATCCGGCGGCGGGGGACGTTCGGTTCAACGACATCTTCGCGCCGTCCGGCAGCGCCTACGCCGGGATGTGCACGGACCGGACCGGTCAGGACGGCAACATCTCCGCCGACCCGCTCTTCGGGAATCCCGCGAATGGGGACTACACCCTCGACTTCGCCTCCCCCGCCATCGACACCGGCGATAACACGGCCCCGGGGCTCCCGCCCACCGATCTCAACGGGGACCCGCGCCCAGCCGACGGGAACGGGGACGGCGATGCCGTCGTGGACATGGGGGCCTTCGAGCTCTCCGGCCACCCACCGGGGGTGATCCAGTTCGGAGCGACGTCCTATGTGGTCTCCGAGAGCGGCGGGAGCGTCGTGATCAGCGTGGTCCGCCTGGGGGGCCGGACGGGGCGGGTGACGGTCGATTACGCAACGAGCGACGGCACGGCGACAGCCGGCTCAGACTATACGTCCACCTCGGGCACCCTGGTGTTCGCCGACGGAGAGTTCAGCAAGAGCTTCACTGTCCAGATCACAGAGGACACCGTTCCCGAGGCTGACGAGACCGTCAATCTGACCCTGAGCAATCCCACGGGGGGCGCGACCCTGGGCGCCCGCAGGACGGCGGTGTTGACCATCACCGACGCGGATCTGATCAATGCGGCCGAGTATTTCCCCTGGCAGCCCGGAACGATGTGGATGTATGAGCAGACTGGCGGGGCTCGCTTCACGACGCGGGTTCTTGACCGGTCGGTCCCCGTCAACGGGGCGCTGACGGCGGTGTTTGCAGATAGCCCGAGCGGGGCACAGGCGTTCTACTCCGTCGATGCCGCCGGCGTCCTGTTGCACCGCCTCTTTCAGCGTGGGGTGCTCATTCCCGGGCTGGGGAGAGTCAATCTGACGCTGACGTTTGACCCGCCCGTCCGATTGGTCGAGGCGCTGACTGACATCGGGCGCACGTCGAACTCGAATGGCGTCGTCGAAGTGGCTGTCGGTTCGCGGAGGGTGCCGTTGGCCTATGGCGCGAGCTTCACCGTCGAGGGGCTGGACAGGGTGACGGTGCCGGCGGGGACGTTCGACGTGGTGCGGCTCCAGGGCACCATCACGATCGAGGGGGACCCGCTCGCGTTTACCTTCGACCTGGCGCGAGGTATCGGCGTCGTGAGGGCCGTCGCCGATGACCTGGAAGGGAGCCGGTCAACCTCGGAGCTGATCTCCACGAACGCCGATGTCCACGACCTCGCCGTGACCCGCATCATCGCGCCCCGGCGCGTGACCCTGACCGCCAGGATGCCGGCCAGGACGGTGCTGGTCAAGGTGCTGATCCAGAACCGGAGCCCCCATTCCGAGACGATCCGCGATCTGGCGATGCTGGGGAATCTCGTGACTCTGACCGTCGAGTCCCTGGGGGCGTGCGCGGCGCCGGCGCCGGTTCTGGTCCCGCCGTCGAAGCCGTTCCCCCTCACGCTGAAGCCCAAGCAGACGCTCACGCTGGGGTTCGCCGTGACGTTCGATTGCGCCAACGATCCGGCGGCCAGCACACCGCGCGATCCGGCCCACTGGGACTACCGTTACATGGCCCGGGTAGACCACTCGGCCCTGGACGGGACCGTCGACACGCACGTCCAGGACGACGTGTGCCCGCGTCCACCCTTGGGGCTCGATCCCAACCCGGACGGCACGATCCGGGATCCGGGGTGCGGGGAGCGAAACCCTGATCGCACGCTGGGGGCGGACGTCCTGACCGACGTGATCACGAGATAGCCCGCGACGGGCGGGCGAGCCTGTCGGAGAGCAGCGGGAAGGGCAGCGAGTACCCGACCTCGGACTTCGCGACCGAACGGGCCCGCTATGTCTCCCCCAGGTAGGCCCGGCGGACCTCCGGGTTTTCCTGGAGGTCGGCGGCCGTGCCGGAGAGGACGACGGTGCCGGTCTCCAGCACGTAGCCGCGATGGGCGATCGAGAGCGCCATGGCGGCGTTCTGCTCGACCAGCAGAATCGTGGTGCCCTGGCCGTTGATGTCTCGGATCGTTTCGAAGATCTGCTCCACGAGCACGGGGGCCAGCCCCATGGAGGGCTCGTCGAGGAGCAGGATCCGGGGCGCCGCCATCAGCGCCCGGGCGATGGCCAGCATTTGTTGCTCGCCCCCCGAGAGCGTGCCCGCGACCTGGGCGCGCCGCTCCTTCAGGCGCGGGAAGAGGACGAAGGCCCGCTCGAGATCCTGCCCGATCCCGGCATCGGACCGGGCGTAGGCGCCCATTTCCAGATTCTCGAGGACCGTCAGCCGGTTGAAGATCCGCCGCCCCTCGGGGACGTGGGCGATCCCCCGGAGGACGATGGCGTGGGGCGGCACGCCGAGGAGGGTTTCTCCCTCCAGCCGGACGCTCCCGCTGCGCGCGGGGAGGAGCCCGGAAAGGGTCTTGAGCGTGGTGGTCTTCCCGGCGCCGTTGTTGCCGAGGAGGGCGACGATCTCGCCCTTGCCGACGCCGAGGGTCACGCCCTTGAGGGCGTGGATCTCGCCGTAATAGACGTGGAGGTCCTGGACCTCAAGCATGCTCGGCCTCCGGCGCCCGGCCCCACTTCTTCCGCCCCAGGTACGCTTCGATGACCCGCGCGTTCTTCTGGACCTCGCCGGGTTGGCCCTCGGCGATCTTCTCGCCGTAGTCCAGCACCGTGACCCGGTCCGACACCTCCATCACCACCCGCATGTTGTGCTCGATCAGGAGGATCGTGAGGCCGTACTCGGCGACGAGCCGCCTGAGCAGGGCCATGAGATCCCGCGCCTCGCCCTGGGTCATCCCGGCGGTGGGCTCGTCCAGCAGGAGCAGCGACGGCTCCGAGGCGAGAGCCCGCCCCACTTCCAGCCTCCGCTGGTCGCCGTAGGGCAGATTCCGGGCCAGCTCGTTCGCCTTGGCCCTGAGCCCCACCACGTCGAGGATCTCGGCAGCGCGGTACCAGAGTCGCGTCTCCTCCCGGTGGAACTTAGGACCGCGGGCGAGCACGTGCCAGAGCCCGAGGTCCACCCGGGAGTGCATCCCCACGAGGATGTTCTCGACCGCCGTCATGTTGGCGAAGAGCCGGATGTTCTGGAATGTCCGGCACACCCCGAGGACGGTGATCTGATCGGGGGTCAAACCCAGGAGGGACTTGCCGCGGAACGTGACCTCGCCGCCGTCGGCGGCGTACATCCCGGTGAAGACGTTGAAGAGCGTCGTCTTCCCGGCGCCGTTGGGACCGATGATCGAGACGATGCGCCCCTCTTCGAGGTCGAGGTCCACCTCGTTCAGCGCCGTGAGACCGCCGAAGCGCTTGGTGACCTGTCGGGCCTCCAGGAGGATGGCCATTTATTTTTCCACAAGCTCCCGGGTGCGGCGCCGGCTCGGGATGATCCCCTGGGGACGGAGGATCACCATGAGGACCAGAATCGCGCCGAAGACCATCCGCTCGTACTTGGCGGGCTCGAGCTGGGTCGGGAGGTCGGCGAGATTGTAGCCGAGGATGGTTACCCCGGCGTTCCGGAGCTCGTTGAGCCAGAGCGAGAGCCCCTTGAGCACCTGGAGGTTCAGTACGGTGACCGCCGTGGCTCCCAGGATTGCCCCGGGGATCGATCCCATGCCGCCCAGGATGACCATGGCCAGGACGCCGATGGATTCCAGGAATGTGAACGACTCCGGGTTGATGAAGACCTGTTTGGCGGAGAAGACGACTCCCATCACTCCAGCGAACGAGGCGCCGCAGGCGAAGGCCATGAGCTTCATCCGGACGAGGGGGACGCCCATCGCTTGCGCTGCGACCTCGTCCTCGCGGACCGCCTCCCAGGCCCGGCCGATATGGGAGTTCTCGAGGCGGCGGTTGACCAGGATGACGACGCCCACGATAAGAAGGACGAGGAAGTAGAGGTAGAGCGGGTAGAGAGCGGTGGCCGGCAGGTCGATCCCCAGCGCCTTGAGGAGCGGCTGGAAGAAGAGGGGCGGGCGCTGGATCGGGGTGATCCCCTTGGGGCCGTTCGTGAAGTTGATGGGCTTGTCCAGGTTGTTGGCGAGGACGCGGATCACCTCGCCGAACCCGAGCGTGACAATGGCCAGGTAGTCGCCGCGGAGACGCAGCACGGGAAGCCCCAGGAGGATCCCCGTCACGGCTCCCGTGATGACGCCGCCGACCAGGAAGACGAAGAACCACTCGGAGCCCAGCGGGAACTTGATCACCGCCTCGGAGATGAACTTGTTGGCCTGGGGGGAGCCGAAGATCGCCCACGTGTACGCGCCCACGGCAAAGAACGCCACGTAGCCGAGGTCGAGCAGCCCCGCCAGCCCGACCACGATGTTGAGCCCGAGGGCCAGGGCGACGAAGATCCCGACCTGGGTCGCCACCTCGAGGTAGTACCCGTTGATCGTCCCGAAGATCGGCATCAGGAGGCCCAGCGACAGGGTCGCGAGGCTTGCCTTGAGCCACGGAGTGACGCGGCAGAAGTAGAGGAGCAGGATGGAGGCCTGGAAGAGGAGGAAGGCCAGGAGGGACCGGGGGAAATGCGCCACGGCATAGCCGGACAGCGCGATGAAGGCCATCGCGGTGATGGCGGCCGGGACGGGCCGGTTGACAAGAGCTTCGAGCGTGATTCGCCAGGCCATCACGCGCGCTCCCGCACGACCTCGCCCAGGAGGCCCTTGGGGCGGAAGATCAGGATCAGGATGAGGACGGAGAAGGCGAAGATGTCCTTGTACTCGGCCCCGAAGGCGCCCCCGGTAAGGAGCGACATGTAGGACGCGGCGAAGGCCTCCAGGAGTCCCAGCACGAGGCCGCCGAGCATGGCGCCCGGGATGTTCCCGATGCCGCCCAGCACCGCGGCGGTGAACGCCTTGAGGCCGGGGATGAACCCCGTGTAGGGGTTGATGAGGCTGTACTGGACGCCGAAGAGCACGCCGGCGGCCCCGCCCATCGCGCCGCCGATCAGGAAGGTGAGCGAGATCATCCGGTTGACGTTGATCCCCATGAGGCTGGCGGTGGCCTGATCCTCGGCCACGGCGCGGATTGCCTTCCCGAGCTTGGTTCGGTTGACGAGGAGGTGAAGCCCCCACAGCATGAGGAGCGCCACCACGATCACGACGATGGATTTCACCGAGATGTCGATGGTCTCGGTCAGGGTGAACCGGTGGTTGAGCTGATCCATCGTGGGGTAGACGAGATTGAAGGCGTTGCGCCAGATGCTCTCGACGAAGCGGATGGCATCCTGGAGGAAGAAGGACACCCCGATGGCCGAGATCAGGGGAATGAGCCTCGGTGTTCCCCGGAGCGGGCGGTAGGCCACCCGCTCGACCGTGACCGCAAGGAGGCCGCTGACGGCCATGCCGGCCAGGAGCAGGAGGAGGAGGATCAGGAAGGGGGAGAGCACTTCCAGCCCCCCTGTGGCCTTGAGCATCAGGAGGATCTCGACCCCCACAAAGGCGCCGACCACGAAGATCTCGCTGTGGGCGAAGTTGATGAACTCCAGCACCCCGTACACCATGGTGTAGCCGAGGGCGATCAGGGCATACATGAACCCCAGGATCAGCCCGTCGAGCAGGACCTGGGGGAAGATCGCGATCAGGAGCTGGAAGTCCATCGGCGAAACAAAGAAGGGGAGGGGCCTACCGCGGCCCCTCCCCTTGGTGATCCATGGCGGGGGCTACTTCTTGAGCGGTGGGGCGGCGATCTCCAGCCGCTTGACTTCCTTGTTCTCGCCCCATTTGGCCGGATCCTCGGACGCCACCTGGAGCACGAAGTAGAGGGCCTTCTTCGGATCGCCCTTCTCGTCAAATTCGATGTTCGTGGTCAACCCCGAGTACTTCGTCTTGCGGACCGCCACCGACACCTGCTCGCGGCTCGGCAGCTTGCCGCCTGCCGCCTTGAGCACCTGCTCGATGGCCGCGAGCCCGAGGGCCGCGGAGTCGTACGCCTGGGCGGCGAAGGGCTCGGGGTCCTTCTTGAACTTTGCCTTGTAGTCCTGCGCGAACTTCTTGGCCTTGGGGTACACGGAGACGGGCCCGGCCACCGACGTGTAGTACATCCCCTTGACCGCGGCACCGGCGATCTTGGTCAGGTCGGAGGAGTCCATCCCGTCCGGCCCCATGAATCTTGACTTCACGCCCTTCTCGCGCGCCTGCTTGAAGAAAGGGGCCGCCTGGTCGTAGATGCCGCCGAAGTAGATCAGATCCGGGTTCTTGGCCTTGATCGGGGTGATGATGGGGTCGAAGTTGGACTTCTCCTCCGTCCCCTCGAAGCCCAGGATCTCGATCCCCTTCTTCTTGGCGTCGTCGCGGAAGAACTCCGCCACGCCCTGACCGTACGTGGTCTTGTCGTGGATCACGTAGGCGCTCTTGACCTTCAGGGTGTTCTTGGCGAATTCGGCCCCCACCACACCCTGGACGTCATCGCGGCCGCAAACCCGGCTGACGTTGAGATAGTTGCGATCCGTGACCACCGGGTTGGTGTTGGCCGGGGAGACCATCGCGAGCTGGACTTCCTTGTACTTCTCCGAGGACGGAATGGCCACGCCGGAGTTCAGGTGGCCGACGACGAGGAGGATGTCCTTGTCGGCGATGATGTTGGCGGCGTTGGCCACGCCGACGTCGGGCTTGGCCTGGTCGTCGTAGGGAACCAGTTCCACCTTGAAGCCCAGCTTCTCGATCGGGCCCTTCTTCTGCTCGATGGCCAGCTGGGTGCCCAGCTTGATCCCCTCGCCGAGGGCCGCCTGGCCGCCGGAGAGCGGGCTCTGGGTCGCGATCTTGATGGTGCCTTTCATCTGGGCGTCGGTGAAGGCCACCGGGAGCACCAGCGCCAGGGCGGCGAGGATCACGAGCGCCGTTCGGATGTGGAAGGTTTTCATCGACTCCCTCCTCTTGGCTGGGTTTCGCACAAATGGATAAGGCAGGCTCCAGGCTGCTGTCTGGCCCCTGATTATAGCCGCCTGTCCCGGGCTGTCAAGGAGGGGCGGATTCGCTCGAGCAGGCGCCGGGTGGCCTCCGCCGGATCGGGCGCCCCGCAAACGGCCGAGATCACCGCCACCCCGTCGGCGCCGGCCTCGACGACCTGGGCGGCGTTGTCCACCGTGATCCCCCCGATGGCCACGAGAGGGGCCCTGATCTGGCCGCGGACCTCTCGGAGCAGGTCCAGCCCGACGAGCTGGAACTCCGGCTTGGTGGCGGTGGGGAAGATCGAGCCCACCGCGACGTAATCGGCCCCCTCGCGTTCGGCCTGTCTCGCCTGCTCCCCGGTGTGGGTCGAGACGCCGAGGAACATCGAGGGCGGCAGGAGCCGGCGGGCCACTGAGGCCGGAAGGTCATCCTGGCCGAGGTGCAAGCCGTCGGCCTCCACGGCCAGGGCCAGGTCCAGCCGGTCGTTGACGGCGAAGCCGATCCCGGCCTGCCTCGCCCTCCGCCGGAGATCCTCGAGGAGGGGGAGGCAGCGGCGGAGGGGCCACTCCTTTTCGCGGAACTGGACCAAGCGACCCCCTCCGGCAATCACGCCATCCAGAATCTCGCGGAGGTCGCGCCCGTGGCTGGCCGTCCGGTCCAGGATCACGTACAGCGCGAGGTCAGATCGCCGAAGGCTTCCCATTCACAACAGGACTTCCAGCTTCGGAATGGGGAAACTGCCGGCGCGGAACACGGGGTCTTCGAGCAGGCGCAGGTGGAACGGGATCGTGGTCTTGACCCCCTCGACGATGGTCTCGGAGAGCGCGCGCCGCATGCGGTTGATCGCCTCCGGGCGGTCGGCGCCCTGGACGATGATCTTGGCGATGAGGGAGTCGTAGACGGACGGGACCGTGTAGCCGGGCATGAGGTGGCTGTCCACCCGGACCCCCGGGCCTCCGGGGGGAACCCACGCGGTGACCCGTCCCGGATTCGGGGTGAAGGTGTCGGGATCTTCGGCGTTGATCCGGCACTCGATGGCGTGCCCGACGGGGCGGATATCGCTCTGCCTCCAGCGGAGAGGTTCTCCCCCGGCGATCAGGATCTGCTCGCGGACGAGATCGATCCCCGTCAGCATCTCCGTGACTGGATGCTCGACCTGGATGCGGGTGTTCATCTCGATGAAGTAGAAGTTTCCCTCCCGGTCCACGAGAAACTCCACGGTGCCGGCGCTGGTGTAGTTCACGGACTGCGCCACGGCCAGCGCGGCCTTGTGGAGGCCCGCCCGGGTCGCGGGCGGGATGGCCGGCGCGGGGGACTCCTCGAGGAGCTTCTGGTACCGGCGCTGGACGGAGCAGTCGCGCTCGCCCAGATGGATGCGCGTGCCGGCCCGGTCTCCCAGGACCTGAACCTCCACGTGGCGGGCCTCCTCCACGAATTTTTCCAGATAGACCTCGGAGGAGCCGAAGGCGGCGGCGGCCTCCGCCTGACACGTGTGAAAGGCCTGCGCCAGGGCCTCGCGCTCGCGGACGATGCGCATCCCGCGCCCGCCCCCGCCGGCGGCCGCTTTGAGGATCAGGGGAAACCCGACGGCCTCGGCCGCGCTGTGGGCCTGGTCCTCGTCCTTGAGGGGGCCTTCGCTGCCCGGAATGATGGGCGCGCCGGCCTGACGGGCGAGCTCCCGCGCCTGGGCTTTGTCGCCCATGAGGCGGATGGCTTCCGGGGACGGGCCGATGAACGTGATCCCGCAAGCCCGGCAGATATCCGCGAACGCGGCGTTCTCGGAAAGGAACCCGTAGCCGGGGTGGATCGCTTCGCTGTCGGTCACGGCCGCCGCCGAGATGATGCTCGGGATGTTCAGGTAGCTCGACCGGGCATCGTCGGGCCCGACGCAGATGGACTCGTCGGCGAGACGAACGGGGAGGGAATTGGCGTCCACCTTGGAATGGGCGACGACGGCCCGGATCCCCATCTCGCGGCAGGCCCGCAGGATCCGGAGGGCGATCTCGCCGCGGTTTGCGATCAGTATCTTGTTAAACACGACCCAACCTTACCCTCCAAGGATGCGGTGCCACTGGGCCTCGAGCTCGGCCAGCGGCAGCCCGTACACGCGCGGGACCGCGTCCGCCGCCGACTCGCCCTTGCCGAGACGCGCCAGCAGCTCACGCATGCGCTCCATGCCGCCGCGCTGGAGCAGGTCGCGGACGACCCAGAGCGAGACCTGGTAGCCCATCCGGGCCTTGGCCAGGTCCCCATCCCGCAGCAGCGCTTCCAGGCCGGCCAGGGTCATCCCTCCGGAGAGGTGCAGATCGGGATCGTCGGGAATCCGCTCCGCGTGCTGGGCCAGCCCCTCCTGGAGCCAGCGGGGAGCCCGGCCCCTCGAGAGGACGTGGACGACCGCGTGGGTGTACTCGTGGGTCAGCAGGCGCTCCAGCGCTCGCGTGCGCCCCCGGAGGGCTCCCACAGGGAGCCGGATCTTCCCATCGAAGATCCCGCTCACCCAGTGGTGGGTGCCGGTGACCTCCTGGAAGCGCTCGTCGGGATAGAGGATGACGGTGATCTTCTCCGAGGGAAGGAAGTTGAACTCGCGCCCGACGGCGGCGCGGATCTCCTCGAGGATCCCGAGCACCACCCGGCGGATCTCGGGCTCCCCGGGCTCGCGGTCCTTCACCACGAAGTGCGCGGTCTCGTCCTTCCGGTACCCCGCCTCCGCCCGGCGCTCCCGCTCGAGCTTGTCCAGGAGCCGGGTGGCCTCGGGGTGGGAAGGGTCGCGCTCCAGCAGTCGGTGGAGGTGCGCGATCGCGCGGTCGCTCCGGTCTCGCTGGTCATAGAGCCGGGCCAGCAGCAGCGTCGCTTCGGGATCCGGGGAGGCGGTGACCGCCCGCTCCAGCGGCTCGAGCGCCTCGTCGGGCCGGCCCGCGTGGATGGCGGCCAGGGCGAATCCCGTCAGGAGGGGCGAGGATTCGGGCTCCTGCTGGAGCCCCTGGCCAAAGAGAAGGCGGGCCTCCTCGGCCTTGCCGGCGCGGAGGCTCTGCCAGCCCCAGCCCTCGAAGCAGCGCGCCACGTTCTGGCGGAGGATCGAGTTCTCCCGCTCCCGCTCCAGGGCGTCGGCGAAGCGCTGGCAGGCGTCGGGATACTGCCCGGCGCTGTAGAACCGGATTCCCTCTTCCGTCAGGAGGGAGACCTCGGGAAGTTCGGCCCGCGCGGGCGGCAGCCCGACGAGCCGGGTTCCGGGATTGGCCGGCTGGTCGGGCGGCGCGGGAGGCTTCCAGAGGAACGTGGGACCGGCGACGGAAAGGGCGAGCAGCGCGAGAGCGACGGCGCTGAGTACCCCTGCGGCGCCCCTGAAGGCGCCTGACGCCGGCCGCAGCGCCGGGGGCCGGCACGTCGCGCACCGGGAGCCGGCGCTGAGGAGAGTTGACCCGCAGTTGGGGCAGGTCGCCACTGGGATATCCTTCGGGTCAGGCCCGGGGTTCGATGAGGAAGAGGGGTTGGCCGTACTCGACCGGTTGACCGTTCTCGACCAGGATCTTGGAGATCCGGCCGGCCACCTTCGATTCGATCTCGTTCATGAGCTTCATGGCTTCGATGATGCAGAGCACCTGCCCTTCCTTGATGACGTCCCCCTCCCTCACGTACGGGTCGGTGGTCGGGGAAGGCGCCCGGTAGAAGGTGCCTACCATGGGTGCCTCGACGGTGACGAGGGGGGCCCCGGCTCTCTCGGCCTGCTCCGGCGGGGTCGGCGCGACGGGCGCCGCGGCGTGAGCCACCTCCCGCCGGATACGGATGCGGGTTTCCCCCCGGCTCACCTCCAGTTCCGACAGGCCGCGCGCCTGCGCGAGATCGATGAGCTGGCGCACCTCGTTGAGGGGAAGGCCCGCATCGTCTTTGCGCTTTGCCACGCTCCTACCCCGCTCCGGCCGCCGCGGCCGTCCGAGAGATGTAGGCGCCGGTGCGGGTGTCCACCCTCAAGACATCCCCCTCGTTGATGAAGAGGGGGACGGACACCACGGCGCCCGTTTCAAGCGTGGCGGGCTTGGAGCCGCCCGAGGCCGTATCGCCGCGGACTCCCGGCTCGGTCTTCACCACCACGAGATCCACGAAATTCGGCAGCTCGATCCCGATGGGAGCGCCGTCCACGTAGAGCACCTCCACCTCCGTGTTCTCCTGGAGGAACTGCCGCGCGTCCCCCACCTCGTCCTCGCTGAGGGCGATCTGATCGTAGGTTTCGAGGTCCATGAAGTGGAAGCGGTCGTCCCGGTACAGGAACTGCATCCGCTTCTCCTCGAAGTTGACGAGCGGGACCTTCTCTTCCGCCCGGAAGGTCCTGTCGATCACCGTCCCGAGCCTCAGGTGCTTGAGCTTCGTGCGGACGAACGCCCCGCCCTTGCCGGGCTTCACGTGCTGGAAGTCCACGATGGCGTAGGGGGCCCCGTCCACCTCGATCTTCATGCCCTTTCTGAAATCGTTGGTCGATACCTGCATCGGTCTCCCCTGGGGTGAGGGGGGCTATTCTTTCACGGCCGCGGCGCGCTTCCGGCCCCTGCCACCCAGCGCTTCTTCCAGCCCGTCGCGCGCCCCGCGGTTCCCGGGATCCCGCTTGAGGACGCGCAAGAAGATCGCCGCCGCCTCGTCCAGGAGTCCCTGCTCGAGGCAGATGATTCCGAAGCTGACGGTGGCGAAGGTGTCATCCTCGAGAATTTTCCTGAGCCCCGATCCTTCTCCCGGCGCGCCGCCGCTCTTCAGCAGATCGCGGAGCCGCGCCGCCTCGCGATCCGCCGGATCCAGGGCCACCACCCGTTCCAGGTGGCGCGCGGCACGGTCCAGGTCACCCCGGCGGCGATAGATATCCGCCAGCATCCGGTGGGCCTGGAGGTCGTTCGGGCTCTGGGCGACCACCTGGTTCAGCTCGGCCAGGGCGCCCTCCTGATTGCCCTCGGACAGATACGCCTTGGCGAGGATCAGCCGGGCCGTCGCGTAGGTCGGATAGCGCCGGAGCCCGTCGCGGCAGAGGGCGATCGCGTCCCCGTTCCGCCCGGCCTTGCGGTAGAGATCGGCCAGCGGAGCGAACGCCAGCGAGGTCGGGTCTTTGGCCAGGCGCTCTGCGTAGCGGCGGATGGCGCTGGCCGCCACGGTGTCCTCCGCCATGCCTCCCCCGCCGGGCCGAGGGGCGTTGTCGGCCATGGCCTCTCTTTTATAAGTGTCGGGCGTGGTGGTTGTCAACCGGCGGCTTCCTGCATTTTCCCCAGCACGCTCAAGACGGCGTCGGGAGGGATGTCGAAGACGAGCCGGAACTCGCCGATCCGCGGGGCCAGCACGAAAGGAACCTTGCCGTCGCGCGCCTTCTTGTCTCGAGCGATCGCCTGGACGACCGCGTCGGGCGCCGGACCCGAGAACGTGACCGGCAGCCCGAGGGCTTTGAGCAGGCCGACCTGACGGGTCACGGTCTCGGCGTCGGCCATACCGAGGCGCTGGGCGATCAGTGCGGCCGCGGCGATGCCGAGCGATACCGCTTCGCCGTGGAGCCACTTGGAAAAGGAGGTGGCCGCCTCCAGGGCATGCCCCACGGTGTGACCGTAGTTCAACGCCGCCCGCGGCCCGCCTTCGCGCTCGTCGGCCTCGACGACGCGGCCCTTCAGCCGGCAGGACCCCGCGATGACCCGTTCCAAGGTGGGGAGGTCCTTGGCGAGAATCTCGCGCACGTGGGCCTCGATGTCGGCGAAGTAGGCGGCGTCCAGCACGATCCCGTGCTTGACCACTTCGGACAGCCCCGACCTGAACTCGGCGTCGGGCAGCGTTGACAGCACCGAGGGGTCCACGACCACCAGCCGGGGCTGGTGGAAGGCTCCGATGAGGTTCTTGGCCCGCGGATGATCGATGGCGACCTTTCCCCCGATGGACGCGTCCACCTGGGCGAGGAGCGTGGTGGGAAGCTGGACGAAGGGGATTCCCCGCATGTACGTGGCGGCGACGAACCCGGCCAGATCTCCCACGGCCCCGCCCCCCAGCGCCAGGAGCGTGGAGGTGCGATCGAGGCCGGCCGCCAGGCAATCGTCCCAGCAGCGCTCGGCCACGGCCAGAGTCTTGGCGGTTTCCCCCTCCGGCACGCGGATCTCGGCCACGGAAAACCCGGAAGCGCGGAGACTCTCGATGACGACGGATCCGTGGAGCGCCATGACGGACCGGTCACTGACGAGCGCGGTTCTCCGCCCTGCTCCGAGCGCGGCCAGCCGCTCCCCGACCGACCGGAGGGCTCCCGTCCCGACGAGGATCGGGTAGGATCGTGGCCCTAGATTCACGGTTATCTCGGTGATGAAGGGCCCTCCTCATGTGGACCCGCGCCGGAGGCGCGGCGGGTAGATGGAGGCCAAGTCCTTTGCGGGCACCACGACCGGCCGGAGGCCGGCGTGGTCGCGCTACCAGTTCTTCAAAGATGCCTGATACGCGTCGTAGTTCCGGCGGATCTCCTCCAGGCTGTCGCCGCCAAATTTTTCCAGGAACGCCTGGGCAAGGACGATCGCCATCATGGCTTCACCGACGATGCCGGCGGCGGGGACCGCGCAGACGTCGCTCCGCTCGACCACCGCCTCCACGGCCTCTTTCGTCGCCACGTCCACGGAGCGGAGTGGCGTGCGGAGCGTGGACAAGGGCTTCATGGCGGCGCGGACCACGACGGGCTGACCGTTCGTGACGCCTCCCTCGAGGCCTCCCGCGTTGTTGGTGGTCCGCTTGAACCCCGCGTCGGCGTCGTAGAGGATTTCGTCGTGGACCTGCGAGCCCGGGCGCCGCGCGGTCTCGAAGCCCAGGCCGACCTCGACGCCCTTGATGGCCTGGATCGCGCAGAACGCCTGGGCGAGGCGGCCGTCCAGCCGCCGGTCCCACTGGACGTAGGAGCCCAGGCCGACCGGGCAGCCGAGGGCGACGACCTCGAAGATCCCGCCCAGCGTGTCTCCCTTGGCCTTGGCGTCGTCGATGGCCTCGATGATCCGCCTCTCCGCCTCCCCATCGGCGCAGCGGACCTCTGAGGCCTCCGCGCGGCGCTGGATTTCGGCCCAGGGCAGGTCGAGCTCTCCCCCCCGGATCCCCCCGATCTCGACGACGTGGCTCAGGATCTGGATGCCGAACTCGCCCAGGAGCTTCTTCGCCACCCCGGCCACGGCGACCCGCGCCGTGGTCTCGCGCGCGCTCGAGCGCTCCAGGACGTTCCGGATGTCCCGGTGCCCGTACTTCATCGCCCCGGCGAGGTCGGCGTGTCCCGGCCGCGGGCGCGTGATCTGCTTGGCGGCGGCGCCCGGCTCCGGGGGGCCGACGGACATGGTCGCCTTCCAGTTTTCCCAGTCCAGGTTGGGGATCGTCAGCGTGATGGGGCTGCCCAGCGTGAGCCCCCAGCGGACTCCCGACGTCAGGTGGACCCGGTCCCGCTCGATCTTCATCCGGCCGCCGCGGCCGTAGCCCTTTTGGCGGCGAGCCAGGTCCTCGTTGATGTTCGCTTCCGTCAGGGAGAGCCCGGCCGGGACGCCGTCAATGACGGCGACCAAGGCCTCACCGTGGGATTCGCCCGCGGTGAGGAAGCGGAACGCAAGGCTCACTGGACTACCTCTCGCTTCTTGAAATTTCCTGTTCGAGCGCCGGCTTTGCCGGCGCAGCCCGGGGGGGAGGTCCGGAAGGGGGGCGGTAGCCCCCCTCCGGGAACCTCATGACCCCTTGGGCTTTTCCGCGGGTGGCTTCGTGGTCTGAACGGGGCCTCCGCCCTTGATGACCGACGGCGTGATGAAGATGACCAGCTCCCGATCCGGATTGACTTCCTCTGAGCGGGTCTTGAAGAGCCAGCCGAGAAGGGGGATATTCCCGAACAGGGGAACTTTCGTGACGACTTCCCGCGCCTGACGCTGCTTCACCCCGCCGATGACGAGAGTTTCGCCTTCCTTTACGATGACCTCCGTCTCCGCCCTCCGCTTGTCGATGGCCGGAATGCCGCCGGTTACCGTGCCGCGGGAGTTATTCTCGACGATGACCTTCATCTTGATTTTGTTGCCATCTGGCTCACGGATCACGGTGGGGGTCACCTCGAGCTTGAGCACCGCCTCCTTGAACTGAACCTGGGTTCCTGCCGAGCTGACCGTCGAGTAGGGAATTTCCTCACCGATCGACATCTGAGCCGCCTTGTTTTCCACCGTGACGATCTCCGGGCGTGCCAGCGTCTTGGTCTTTTGCAGGACCTCGAGCGCCTGGAGGGCCAGGTTCACGTTAAACCGCGTCCCAACGATCCCGAAATTGATCGAGCCGGTGGGACCTCCAGGCGACAGCGGCGACCCCGGGAAGGCGAACGGAATGTTCACAAGGTTCCCGCCGGTGGGCAGGCCCGTAGTCCCGCTAACAGGGAGGAAGTTCGTCAGCGGGAGGTTGGGGTTGATGGGCGACGCCGGATCAAAGATGGGGGCCGGCCCCGGCAAAATGCCGGCGGTACGAGCGTTAGCTCCCTGTGCGAGGAGGATATTTTGACCATCCCTTCTGGTCCCCGCCCCCCCCCACTGGATGCCGATGTCAAGCAGGGCAGGCCGGTCGAGGATCTCCATCCGGGCTTCGATCTTGACCTGGGGGACCGGGACGTCCAGCGTCTCCGCGATGAGCTTCTTGATCCGCTCGAGGTCGGCCTGATAATGGCGGATGAAGATCGTGTTGGTCGGCTTGTGGGCGCGGATGGTGATCCCCTTGGCCAGGACCTCGGCGCTGACGGAGACCGGGCCGGCCGGCGGCGCCCCCGGCTGGGCGCCGTAGAGCTGCTGGAACGGCGGCTCCGCGATGGGCGGCGGGCCGCCAAGGCCGATGGCTGGCGTTACTCCGGTTTGCTTCAGCACGGTACCGGTCGCGGCCACCGCTCCGCCCTTGGGGAGCCCCAGAATTCCCTCGAGGGTGGTGACCACCTCTTCCGGATCGGCGTATTTCAGGCGGATCGTCTCTTCCCGGAGCGGCCCGCGGGCCTGGGCTTCGGCGATGGCCGCCTCCTGCGCCTGCTTGGCCAGCTTCGCGTTGACCTCCTTCAGCTCGGCCTCGGCCTCCTTGGCGCGAGCCTCCGCCTCGCCCTTCCGCTTGGCCTCCTGGGCCTTGGCCAGGCCTTCCCGCTCCTTGATGAGCTGCTCGGTGGACACGATCCGGATCACGCCATCCTTTTCCGTCTTCTGGAGCCCCCTGGCTTCCAGGATCGTATCCAGGGCGAGCTCCCACGAGACGTTCTGTAGGGAGATGGAGACCTTTCCCTTCACGTCCTCGCCCGCCACGATGTTGCGGCCGCTCTCTGCCGCGAGGATCCGGAGGAGATTGGCGATGTCCGCGTCCTTGAAGTCGAGCGAGATCGGCCGCGGGCCGTTAGAGGCGGGCAGCTGAGCCTGGGGCGCCTGAGCCACGCGAATCGGGGCCGGGGCCGCGGCGGGTGACGGCGGGGGCGGAGCCATCGCCACGACGGGCGGGCGCGCCGTCTTCGCCTTTGGCGCGGGGGCTGCGGGCTTGGCGAGCTCCGCCTTGGGCGGCTCGCTCTCTTTCGCACCTTCCGCGACCGGAGGCTCAGCCTTCGCCGTTTCAGCTTTCGCGACGGGCGAGGGCACAGGTGCCTTGGGCGCCTCGGCCCTGGCGACTTCGGCGGGCTTGGTCTCGGCCTGCGCCGGCGCCCCCGCGGTGGACGCGGGCTCCAGCATCACGGTGAGCCCTTCAGGCCCCTCGTCGATCCGGTAGCCGACCTTCCGGCTCAGCTCCAGAACGACGCGGGAGACCCCCTTCTTGAGCTGGCTTCCCCGGATCGTGCGGAGCGGGTCCATCCCCACGTTCAGCGGGGTCTTGCGCCAGCCGTAGCCGGTGGACTCCAGGTCGATCACGAGGCGGGTCGGCCTGTCGATCAGAGCGGTCTCGTACGCCGCGGGTCCACTCATCTTGATCTGGACCGCGAGCCCGGCGTCGCGCGGCTCCACGCTGATGTCTCGAAGCTGGACGAGCGATTCACCGGTCGGAGACTCCCCGGAACCGGGGGCGGCCAGCCCGCCCACCAGGCCGAGACCGAGGAGGAAACCCCACATCCACCCAAACCGCTTCATCGCTGTCCTCCCTTACTGCGTTCTGAGTCGCTTCACAACCGGCGTCGGGGGCAGCCCGGGTCGAGCCGCCACCGAAAAGGTCAGGCTGTCGCGGCCGATGTCCGCCACTCGGCCATCACCGATCTGGTCTCCGGCCTTCAGGATGTACCCCAGGCCGTCCGGGGCCTCCACCAGCGCCAGGCGTCCCTGCCGCCCGTGAACGATGCCTACGAGCTTCACGGCAGCGACGGTGAGACCCTTGGCGCCCTCGGCCGTTGCCAACGAGACGAACGGGTCGCGGCGGCCCTTCGGGTCGTAGGCCAGTGGCTCGAGCGGCTTGACCTCCGGCTCCTTGGGCATTGCCACCGGGGGCCCCGCCGGCCTGGCGGGCGCAGCAGGGGCAGGGGCGGCCGGCGCGGGCGTCGCGGGCCGCGGCGGGGCCGGCGCGGGCGCCGGTGGGCCGCCGCAGCCTGCCAGCAGGCCAATCAGGCCGAGCGCGGCGATCCATGCGGACCTCATCGCGCGCCTCCCGGCGGGGGCGGTGCGGGCGGCCTGGCTCCCGGCCTTGCTCCCGGCGCCGGCGAAGGGGGCGCCCCCTCCGGGCGGAAGACGTACGTCGCCAGGGTGAGGTCGGCCCGAATCGTGCCCGTAGGTCGGGAGATCCCGGTGATTTTCATGTCCGTCAGGTTCACGATTCTCGAAAGCCGGGCGATGCGATCGAGGAACGTGCCCAGCTGATGGTAGTCCGCCTCGGCGCTGATGGAGATCGGGACCTCCTCGTAGACGTCCCTCGTGGCCGGGGGCCTGGGCTGGAACAGGCTGACGGCCATTCCGGTCTGGTAGGCCAGGTCCGAGACCTGCCGGTAGAGGCCGGGGATCTCCTTTTCGGACGGGAGCCGTTCCTTCGCGGTCTCAAGCCTCGCGCGGAGGGCCGCCGCCTCCTGCTTGAAACGCGCCAGGCTCGCCGCCAGCGCCCGGCTCTGGAGCATCTCCGTTTCCTTGGCCGCCCGCTGCTGCCGGAGGTCGGCCACCACCGCCATCTTCGGGGAGAGCAGGAAGTAGTACCCGCCGGCGAGGAGGACGACGAAGATGATGACCCCGAAGACGATCTTCTGGGAGCGCGGGGCTTGGGTGATGATCTCGAGCGCCATGGGCCTAGATGCTGAAGCGGCAGGTGACCTCGAAGGTCACCACCCGGGGTGTCTTGGCCAGGTCCTGCCTGGAGACGATCAGGTCCACGTCCCTGAACTTTCCCGAATTTTTCAGGTTCGACATGAGGTCGGCCACCGCCGTCGTGGAAAACGCCGAGCCGGCGATCTTCAGCACCTGCTCTTTCTCTTCCACCGACGTGAGCCAGATGTCCTGGGGAACTGTGTCCGCCAGAGCGTCCATGAGGTAGATCGGGCGGGCCTGGTTTCGGGCGATGAGGTCGATGAGCGCCACGCGCCGCTCCAGGTCCTCCTTTTCCTTCTTGAACCGCGTGCCCTCGGCGATGGACGCCTTGTGCCGCGCCGTTTCGGCCTCCAGGCGGACAATCTCCGCTGTGAGCGAGTTGCCCTGGTTGTTCAGGTAGACCCAGTAGCCGACGACCGCCACGATCACGACGACGTAGACGACCCCGAAGAGCAGGCCGAGGCCCGGCAGGGTGGGGAGCGCGATCGCGAACCGCCTGCGCGGGCGCGCCGGGAGGAGGTTGATCTTAATCATGCGGGCTTGTCCTCCGCGCGTCGCATCCCGAGCCCGACCGCGACGGCCAGCAGGGGGCCTGCCGCGTAGAGGTCATCGGCGGGGAACCGGTTTGGATCGAACTGGACGTTCTGGAACGGCTTGACCACCTCCACCGGGATTCCCCAGCTGGAGGAGAGGAACTCGTCGATCCCGGAGAGCTTGGCGCAGCCCCCGGAGAGGACGATCCGGCTGATCCGCTCCGATTCGGCCGTGGACGCGAAATAGTCGAAGGTGCGCTGGATCTCCAGCGACAGCTCGCGGGAGACCGCTTCGAGGGACGGCACGAGGTCGTCCCAGCGGACGCCCGGGACCTCTTCCCCCTTCTTGGCGGCTTCGGCCCTGTCGAAGGGGACGTTGAGCCGCTGGGAGATCGCTCGCGTGTAATTGTTCCCGCCGAAAGCGATGTCGCGGGCGAAGATCGAAACCCCTCCCCGGACGACGTTCGTCTTCATGATCGAGGCACCGATGTCGATCAGCGCCACCGCCTCCGCCGTCGTCTCCGGACTGTTCATCTCGTACTGGTTCTGGAGCGCGAAGGCGTCCACGTCCACCACGACCGGCGTGAGCCCCGCTTCCTCCACCACCGCCACGTACTCGTTGATCTTGCTCTTCTTGACGGCGACCAGCATCACGTCCATCGTTCCGCCCTGGCCGGCCGACTGTCCCACGACCTGGTGGTCCAGGTAGACCTCATCGATGGGAAGGTTAATGTGATGCTCGGCCTCCAGCATGATCGCGTCGCCCAACTCCTTCGCGGTGACCTTGGGGAGCTGGATCTTCTTCATGATGAGCTCGCGGCCGGAGACGCTGAGGACGGCGTCCTTGGTCTTGACCCCCGCCCTGCTCACGACCTCCTTGATCGCGTCCACGACCACCGGGGGGTCCTTGATCATGCCCTCGCCGATGGCGTCTGGCGGAAGCTCCACCATCGCGAAGGTCTCGAGCGTGAAGCCCTTCGAGCCCTCCTGCAGCTGGACGAGTTTCACCGCGCTCGATCCCACATCCAGACCAAAACCGGTCTTCTTGGTGGAAAACAATCCCATCGCCCCTAACCCTCTTCCTTTACTCCCTGCCGACCCGGCCGGATCGGCCCCGAACTGAGGATAAGAGAACCCCTCTTAAAATAAGCGGAAATGTCGAATTGCAGTAATTATAGGTAGTTCGATTTTTTAAAGTCAACTTTTCTCTGGACATTGCCCTTACCACAACGGGGACAGGAGGGTTGCCCGGGGAGGGGCAATGGCTAGGGGTTTTCGACGCGGAGGGGTGGATGGGGCCGGCCTGAGGATCCACGCCCCCAGGTCCCTGCAGGGCGGCCGTCGGCCCGGTTCGTTCTGTGAGTCGCTGCCATCAGTCCCAGACTCTCGGACGATGGGAATGCATCGCATGTGCCAGGCCATAGAGATGACATACCAAGGGGTTTCCGGGGGCGCCCGGCCGAGGAGAGGCAAGGGATACTGACAGGTGTCTGAGGGGGTGTCTCGCTACTGACAGGATTCAAAGAGGGCCGGAGACCCGGTCTCCGGCCCTCTTTGGCCCGAGGTTCTAAGGGGAGGTGACGCGACCGGCCGCCGAGACCGTGATGGTAAGGGCATCGCCGCTCGGGCCGGTCACCCGGAACTGTCCGCCCGGGGCGGCCGCGCCGAGCGGGGTGAAGACGGGGGGCCCTGCGAGGGCGGCGACCGTGACGTTGTTCTGGAGGCGGAAGGTTCCCCCCGCCAAGGCCCCGGGCGTGAACTGGAGGGGGACGACCGCGCCAGCGCAGTTGTTCTGGCGGAACTGGTACCCGTTGACGGGAGGAGCTGCGACGGGCCAGACGCAGATGGGCTGGCGCCGCGTGATGGCGAGCTGCTTGGCCTGGAGCAGGGCGGTGCGCATCTCCTGGGCTCCCGCCCTGACCGCCGCGCTCCGCCAATAGCTGGCGAACAGCGGGATCGCGATCGCGGCGAGAATCCCGATGATGGCGACCACCACCAAGAGTTCCAGGAGGCTCCAGCCTCCCCGATCTAGCCGACGAATCCTCTGAGGTACCATTGCAGGATCTCCTTCCCCCAAAACAGACTGACCGCGCCCCCCAAGGCCAGGAATGGGCCGAAGGGGATCGGATCCTTCCCGCCTCTCCGGCCGGTGGCCAGGAGCGCCACGGCAACGCCGGCTCCGAGCAGCACCGCCAGAAACAGGCCGAGGAGCAAAAGTTTCCAGCCGAGAAACGCGCCGAGCATGGCGGCAAGCGTGATATCGCCTCCGCCCATCCCTTCCACCCCCATGACCAGCCGGCTGCCCAGGATGATCGCGTAGATGATTCCTCCGCCCACGACGATGCCCAGGAGCGACTGGGGCCAGGAGGGCCGGCCCAGGATCACGCTGGCCAGAAAGCCGGCCGCGATGACCGGCAGGGTGATCCGGTCCGGGATCAGCTGGTGCTCGAGGTCGATGACCGTGATGACCATGAGCGCCGAGAGGAAGACGAAGGCGGGGGCCAGCTCCCAGTCGAGCCCGAGGTGGACGTAGGCGAGGGCGAAGAGCAGCGCCGTTCCGAACTCCACGCCCGGATACCGCCACGCGATAGGCGCGCGGCAGTCCCGGCAACGCCCCCGGAGGACCATAAAGCTGAGGACGGGCACGTTGTCGTACCAGCGGATGGGGTGCGCGCAGGCGGGGCAGGCCGAGCCGGGCATCCAGAGGCTTCTCCCATTGGGGAGGCGCGAGGCGCAGACGTTGAGGAAGCTCCCCACGATTCCTCCCAGCGCGAGGGCACCCGCCACCATCATGCCTTCCTCGCCACCGCGGGCCTCACGGCACCGTCACCACGGTTCCGTCGCCGCTGGCCGCCAGGATCCCGATGATGGCCACGACGACCAGCAGCTCGATGAGCGTGAAGCCGCGAGGGCCTCTTCGGTGCACGAACCGCGCCACGCGGAGCCTCCTCCATCCTCTCTGTCCTCTATCACAGTGGGGGGGTCCTTTCCAGCAGCCCCACCCGGGAGACAAAGAGGGGAGGCCAGATTTTGGCCTCCCCTCCGTCGTTTGGGCTTGCGGTCTCAGCTACGGAGCTACGACCGGGTTGCCGCTGTTGTCGCCGTTGGTCGGGGTCGCGGTGACCGAGAACGTGCCTGGCGCCGGGTACGCGACGAGATAGGCTGCGCCCCAGCCGGCGGGGGGAACGGGATTCGCCGAGAAGAACGGGCCAGCCGTCTGGTTGCCAGAATTGGTCACCACCCCAGTCAGGCCGCCCGCGGCATAGAGGGCGCCGCCAGCGCCCGGCAAGGGGCCCATGCAGCTATCGCCAGCGCTTGCTGGGTAATCGCCGCAGTGGGCGGAATACTGGACGATCGCCGAGGCGATCGAGCGCGTATCGGCCTGGGCCTTCGCGGTCCGCGCCCGTGACTGGATGTTCTGGTACAGCGGCACCGCGATCGCCGCCAGGATCCCGATGATGGCCACCACGATCATCAACTCGATGAGCGTGAAGCCCCGTCGGTTACCGAAGGTCACCCGCTTCCTCCACCACTTCATCATCTGAGTCATCCTCCTTTTTTTCTCTCTCAGTTTAGGGATTCCGAGGACCCCTTGTCCTCCGAGCATTCGAGGGAGCCCATGAGTTCCCTCATCCCTGCCCGGTTATCCTGCAGGTTCGATGCCAGGGATCGGGGATACGCTCCGGTGGACGGCTCTCAGGGTAAGTGGTGGGAAAGACGAGCGATTTGGAACCACCCCGGGCTAGTCTCTGCGTCGATTCCGGTCCGAACGCTGACGCAATCTGTTGGCGGCCCCGTCAAAAAACGTCACTTCTCGGGCTCGGCGTCGCGGTCCTTTCCCAGCTTGTGCTTCTGAAGCTTGTAGCGGAACTGGCGAAAGCTGAGCCGGAGGAGCTCGGCGGCACGGGTCTGCACCCCCTTGGTTCGATCGAGGGCTTTCGTCAGGATCCGCGCCTCGATCTGGTCGAGCGTGGCGTCCAGGTCCATCCCTTCCTCCGGGAGGTCGAGGTCGACCCCCCGGGGCTGGCGCTGGCGGCGGACCGACTCCGGCAGGGCGTCAACGCCGAGGATCTCCCCCGTTCCGAGCACGACGGCGCGCTCCACGACGTTCTCCAGTTCCCGGATGTTCCCCGGCCAGTGGTACTGCTCCAGCAGCGCCAGCGCCTCCGGAGACACGCCGCGCACCTCCTTGCCGAGCTCCTTGCCGTACTTCTGGAGGAAGTGCGCGACCAGCAGTGGGATGTCCTCCCGGCGCTCGCGGAGCGCCGGGAGATGGATGGGGATCACGTTCAGCCGGTAGAAGAGGTCCTCCCGGAGCGTGCCGTCGCCCACGGCGGCCTCCAGGTCTTTGTTGGTGGCCGCGATGAGGCGCACCTCCACCTTCATGTCCTTGGTGTCCCCCACCCGCCGGATCTCCCGCTCCTGGATGGCGCGCAGGAGCTTGACCTGGAGCAGGGTCGGGATTTCGGTGATCTCATCGAGGAACAGCGTTCCGCCGTCGGCGGCGGAGAAGAGGCCGACCTTGTTGGCCACCGCGCCCGTGAAGGCTCCCTTGACGTGCCCGAAGAGCTCGGACTCCATAAGCCCTTCCGGAATGGCCCCGCAGTTGACCGAGACGAACGCCTTATCTCGCCGGTGGCTGTTGAAGTGGATGGCCTGGGCCACCAGCTCCTTGCCGGTGCCGCTCTCGCCCGTGATCATCACCGTGGAGAGGCTATCGGCGATTTTCCGGATCGTGTCGAAGACCTCCACGATCTTGGGGCTCTTGCCGATGATGTTCTCGAACCGGTAATGCGTCTCTAACTGGCGCTTGAGGTTGAGGTTCTCGTCGCGGAGGCGCTTCCGCTCGAGCGCCCGCTTGATGTTCAGCGTGGCCTCGTCGTACTTGAACGGCTTGGTGATGTAGTCGTAGGCGCCGAGCTTCATCGCCTCCACGGCGGTCTCCGACGAGCCGAAGGCCGTGATCATGATGACCACTGTGTTCGGTGAAAGCTCCTTGGCGGCCTTCAGCACCTGCAGGCCGTCCACCTTGGGCATGCGGACATCCGTGATGATCGCGTCGAACGCCTCCCGTCGCACGGCCTCGATGGCGGCCTCGCCGCCGTCCGTGACGGTCACGTCGTAGCCTTCCTTTTTGAGGATGCTGAAGAGCACTTCCCGCATGCTGCGTTCATCGTCCACCACGAGGATGCGCGCGTCGGCCATGGTCGGATGCCTCAGGCGTCGCGGGCGGATTCGGCCAGGGGCAGCCGGAGGGTGAACGTCGTCCCGACTCCGGGTTCGCTTCGCACTTCGATGTCGCCGCCGTGGTCCTGGATCACCCGATGGACCAGCGCGAGGCCGATCCCGCTGCCCGCGGGCTTGGTGGAAAAGAAGGGCTCAAAAATGTGCAGGAGGCTCTCCGGGTCGATCCCGGTTCCGGTGTCGGCCACCCAAACCTCCAGCTTCCTGGTCTTCCGCTGGGTCACGATCCCGGCCCCGATGCGGAGCTCTCCTCCCGCCGGCATGGCCTCCAGGGCGTTGATGCAGAGGTTCCAGATGGCCTGGCGGAACTGCTGGGGGTCCACGCGCGCGGTCGCCGTGCCGTCGTACTCCCGCGCGATCTTCAGATCCGGGGGGAGGGCCCGGTGCTCGAGCAGCAGCAGGACCTCGTCGAGCACCTCCCCCACGTTCATCGGCAGGGGATGCAGGGGAGCCGGACGCGCGTATTCGAGGAACTCCTTGACGATCTGATTCAGCCGATCCGATTCGTGCAGCACGATCTCGATAAGACGGTCATGGGGCCCGCCGCGGGGCAGCTCCCGGGTTAGCACCTCGATGGCGCCCGACATCGACGCCAGCGGATTCCGGATCTCGTGGGCGATGTTGGCCGCCAGGCGCCCGATGGTCGCGAGGCGGTCCGCCTGGCGCATCCGCTCCTCCATCTGCTTGATGCTCGAGAGATCCTGGAAGACGCCGATGATGCCGGCCAGCTCTCCCCGGCCCGATCGGAGGGGCCAGAACGAAATTCCCAGGGGAACTTCCCGCCCGTCCTTGCGCCGGAGCCGCATCTCGTAGCGCCGGACCTGCCAGCCCTCGACGCGCGCGGCGAGGTCGATCTCGTCCGGGGGGATCCCGTCACCGAAGACGGATTCCCAGCGGCGTCCCACGGCCTCGGCCGCCTGGTAGCTGGTGATCTCCTCGGCGGCGCGGTTGAGGGCCGTGATTCGCCGCTCGAGGTCCATCCCGACGAGGCCGGAGCCCAGGGACTCGAACATGAGGTCCTTGAAGGCCTGGAGGTCGGAGAGGTCCTTGCTCTGGTCCGCCAGGGCGCGATGCATGACGTGGTACCGCTCCCCGAGCGATCCGGCGAGGACGCCGACGACCAGGAAGGCCGCCGTGTTGAGGAAGATCGTCATGACCTCCAGGGCGGTCGTTTCCGTGGGCTCGACGAGCAGGGAGAGCGCGGTACGACTCAGCACGAGCGCCGTGTACAGGAGGCTGGACAGGGCTGCGATGGCGAGCCCTCCCGGGCGCGCCAGCACCACGCAGGCCGCCGTGACGACGAGCACGTACAGGAATGTGAAGATGCTCCGGGGCCCGCCGGTGAACGCGACGATGGCCGTCACCACCAGGCTGTCGAGGATCAGCTGCAGCCAGGCGAAGCGCCGCAGGTTTCCCGCCGCGGGCTGGAGGAGGAGGAAGATCACCGACGCCGTCCCGGCGCCGGCGAGGCACAGCGCGAAGGGAAGGAACGGGTAAAGGAGGCTTCCCCACAGTCTGAGGAGGGCCCCCATGCCCAGGAGCAGGCCGGCCGCCAGCAGCCGCGCGACGCTGAGTCCGCGTAGGACTGCCGAGAGGTTGGGGACCTCGAGCACTGCCACTCGCTATTTGACCAGGGTCACCAGCCTGAAGATCGGAAGGTACATGGCGATGACCAGGCCGCCGATGACCACGCCCAGGAACACGATCATCATCGGCTCGAGCAGGGCCGTGAGGGCGGTGACGGCAGTGTCCACCTCGTCGTCGTAGAAGTCGGCGATCTTGTTCAGCATCGCGTCCAGGGCGCCCGTCTGCTCGCCCACCGAGATCATCTGCACGACCATGGGGGGGAAGACCGTGGAAGCCTTCAGCGGCTCCGCCAGCGTCTTCCCGGCGGTGACGGAGGCGCGGGTCTCCAGCACCGCCCGCTCCACGACACGGTTGCCCGCCGTCCGCGCGGTAATGCGAAGACCCTCCAGGATCGGGACGCCGGACGAGACCAGCGTGCCGAGGGTGCGGGTGAAGCGGGCCACCGACACCTTTCGGATCAGCGTGCCGAACACGGGAAGCTTGAGCACGAGGGCGTCGATGAGCGATCGCCCGCCCTCCGTCCTGTAGTAGGCGCGGATCCCGACCACGATGCCGATGGCGCCCCCGAGGATGAGCCACCAGAAGCGGGTCGCAAAGTCGGAGAGCCTGATGACGATCAGCGTGGGCAGGGGGAGATCGGCCCCCATGCCGGCGAACATCTTGGCGAATGTCGGGATGACGAAGGTGAGCATGAAGATAACCACGATGAACGCGACGCCGACGATGGTCAGGGGGTAGATCATGGCGGACTTGACCTTCCGCTTCAGGGCCGCAGCCTTTTCGATGTAGACGGACAGCCGCTGGAGGACCGTGTCCAGGATACCGCCCGCCTCTCCGACCTCGACCAGGTTCACGTACAGCTCGTCGAAGGTCTTCGGGTGCCTCCGGAGGGCGTCGGCGAGGGTGGACCCCGCCTCCACGCTTCCGGCCACCCTGGACGTCACCGTGCGGAGGGTCTTCGATTCGCTCTGCTCGGCCAGGATCGTCAGGCACTGCACCAGGGGAAGCCCCGCGTCCACCATCGTGGAGAACTGGCGGGTGAAGATCGCCATCTCCTTGTCCTTGACCTTGCCGCCGAAGCGCCCACCGACGCCGGCGGCCCTCGCCGGCCCGCCGGCCTTTTCCTTGATCTGGGTGACCAGGATGGCCTTGCGGCGCAGCTCCGCGACGGCGGCCGTGCGGTCGGGCGCTTCGATCTCGCCGGCGGTGGAGCCCTGGGTGGTGCGTCCCTGATAAGCGAAGAACGGCATCGCGACTCCCTCCTCCTCAGTGTCTCGCGAACGGGGTCGCTTCCGCCGCGACGCGCGACGCCATTCCGGACAGGAGCTGGTTGAGCTCGTCGGGAAGCGTCGACCGGTTCATGGCATCGTCGCGGGTGATAAGACCCCGCTGGACCAGTGAGCCAAGGGACTGGTTCAGGGTCTGCATCCCGAACTTCGTCCCCGCCTGCATGGCGGAGTAGATCTGGTGGATCTTCTCTTCCCGGATCAGGTTTCGGATGGCGGGGGTGTTGATCATGATCTCCAGCGCCATCACGCGCCCCCTGCCGTCGGCCCGGGGAATCAGGGTCTGGGAGAGCACGCCCTCGAGCACCAGCGAGAGCTGGGACCGGACCTGGGGCTGCTGGTGGGGGGGGAACACGTCGATGACTCGGTTCATGGTTTGGGCGCAGGAGTTCGTGTGCAGGGTGGCCAGGGTCAGGTGGCCGGTCTCGGCGATGGTGAGGGCGGCGGAGATCGTTTCCAGGTCACGCATCTCGCCGATCAGGACGACGTCCGGATCCTGGCGGAGGACGTACTTCAGCGCCTGGGTGAACGAGTGGGTGTCCGAGGTGACCTCGCGCTGGTTCACCATGCACTTCTTGTGCTGGTGAACGAACTCGATGGGATCCTCGATGGTGACGATATGGTCCGAGCGTTCGTTGTTGATCTTGTCGAGCATGGCCGCCAGCGTCGTGGACTTCCCGGAGCCCGTCGGGCCCGTCACGAGGACGAGTCCTTTCGGGCGCTCCGCGAGCTGCGCCACCACCGGGGGCAGCCCCAGGTCGTCGAAGGAGCGGATCTTGAAGGGGATCACGCGGATCGCGGCCGCCACCGCCCCCCGCTGGCGGAAGACGTTGCAGCGGAAGCGGGCCAGCCCCTGGATGCCGAAGGACAGGTCGAGCTCGTTCTCCTCCTCGAACTTCTGCTTCTGGCCTTCGTTGAGGACGCTGTAGCCCAGGCGCTGCGTGTCCTGCGGCGCCAGGACTTCGAATTCGGTCAGCGGGACGAGCCTCCCGTGCAGCCGTATCTGGGGGTACGTGCCGGTCGTGAGGTGGAGGTCAGACCCCCCCCGGTCGATCAGGATGGTCAACAGCTCGTGCATCGTCGCGGCCATGTGTCACCGTTCCTTTATTCTCAAGTCGAAGATTCGCCGAGTGCCGGGTTTCCGGCCTGTCGCCTAGCCGATCGTCACGCGGAGAATCTCCTCCGCCGTGGTGGCCCCCTCGAGCACTTTCAAGAGCCCCGCCTGGCGGAGGGTTTTCATCCCCTGCTGCTGTGCCAGCTCGCGCAGCTCGGTGGTGCTGGAGCCACGCAGGATCAGCTCCCGGATCTCGCTGCTGACCACCATCACCTCGTACATCGCCGTTCGCCCCTTCATCCCGGTGAAGTTGCAGGCCTGGCATCCCTTGCCCTTGTACAGGGTGACCCTCCCCAGCCCCTGGGGGACGTGGCCGTAGGGCGTCAGGCTCTCCTCGTCAACCTCGTAGGGCTCCCGGCACTCCTTGCAGACCCGGCGCGCCAGGCGCTGGGCCAGCACCAGGAGGATGGATGAGGCCACCAGGAATGGCGGGATCCCCATGTCCTGGAGCCGGGCGATGGTGCCGGGGGCGTCGTTGGTATGCAGGGTGGAGAAGACGAGGTGGCCCGTGAGAGCGGCGCGGATGGCGATCTGAGCGGTCTCGAGGTCGCGAGTCTCGCCCACCAGGATGACGTCGGGGTCCTGGCGGAGGAAGGACCGGAGGACCGCGGAGAAGGTGCGTCCGATCTCCTCGTTGACCTGGACCTGGTTGACCCCCTTCAGGTTGTACTCCACCGGGTCCTCGGCGGTCATGATGTTGATGTCCGGCGAGTTGATGGTGTGGACGGCGGAGTAGAGGGTCGTCGTCTTGCCGGACCCGGTTGGCCCGGTGATCAGAATCATGCCGTAGGGCTGGTGGATCACTTTCTTGAAGTTCTCCATGCTCCAGTCGTCGAAGCCAAGCTTCGCCAGATCGAGCGTGAGCGCTTCTTTGTCGAGGATTCGCATCACGATCTTCTCGCCGAAGATCGTCGGCAGCGTGGAGACGCGGAGATCGATCTCCCGGCTCGAGTAGCGGATCTTGATCCGCCCGTCCTGGGGGAGCCGGCGCTCGGCGATGTCCAAGTTGGACATGATCTTCACGCGGGAGAGAAGCGCGGCCTCGAGCCGCTTCGGCGGCGCCATCATTTCCTGCAGCACGCCGTCAATGCGGTAGCGGACCCGGAACACCTTTTCGTACGGCTCCAGGTGGATGTCGGAGGCGCCCCGGCGGATGGCGTCGGTCAGGATGAGGTTGACCAGCTTGACGACCGGCGCCTCCTCGGACGCGTCCTTCAGCTCGAAGATGTCGATCTTCGACGGCGCGACATCCTCCCCGCCTTCCACGAGCTCCACGTCGGGGGCTTCCCCCTCCATGGCGGTGATGACCTCGCTGAAGGCGGAGGCCTGCGGCTCGTAGAGGCGCTCGATGGTCTGGCGGATGGCGCCCTGGGAGGCTACCACCGGGAGGACCTGGAGGTTCGTCATGAAGGCGACATCGTCGAGGGCGAAGACGTTCGTCGGGTCGGCCATGGCCAGCGTCAGGGCATTACCCGTGCGCTTGACGGGGAGCACCTCGTACTTCTTGGCGATCTGGGCCGGCACGAGCTTGACGACTTCGGGGTCGATGTCGAGTTGGGAGAGCGTGATGGACGGGATGCCGTACTGCCGGGAGAGGAACCCGATCAGCTGATCTTCCTGGATGAGCCCGAGCCGGACGAGGATCGAGCCGAGCTTCTCGTTCGAGCCCTTCTGCTCGGCGAGGGCGCGTTGCAGATTTTCCTGGGTGATGAGGCCCTCGTTGACGAGGAGATCCCCCAGGCGCCGGCTAACTGGCTGTCCGACTTTGCTTTGTGCCATGAACTGCTGTCACCCTACCCGAGTGTCGTTCCCGTTAGTGTACCGCAGGCGGGCCGGTCCAGGTATTTGGAAATCCACGTGGCGCAATGACAGGCCCAACGCATTCGGTCTTGGAATGTGCAGGGAGGATGCCAGCAACAGCCGGAAATTGCAACAGCCTGGAAACATTAAATTTTTCTACTTTTTATGGCTAGAATTTTCGCTGGATTGTGCCGTTGTGACACCGTAATGGACCGACATGTCACGGCGGGAATCGTTACACGAGCCGCTTTAGCGTATCCGTGAAGGCCTTCCACGCATCTTCCTGATACAGCACAAACGCGATTTTGCGGAGGCTGGTGGTTCCCGCCTTGAGGTGGGCCACCACGGCGCCGAGCATCGCCTCGGCGGCTGCGGCGGCCGGAAAGCCGCCAACGCCGGTGCCCAGGGCGGGGAAGGCGATGGAGGTGAGCTTGCGCTTGTCGGCCAGGGCCAGGCTCGAGCGGGTCGCCTGGGCGATCTTCGGGGCGTCGGTCTTTAAATCCTGACCCATGGCGGCCGCGTGGATGACGTGCGTGGCGGGAAGGTTGCCGGCGGTCGTGATCACGGCCTCCCCCGCCTCGATTGGACCCTGGCGGACCGCTTCTTCTTCGATGATCACTCCACCCTTTCGCTTGATGGCCCCGGCGACGCCCGCTCCCATCCAGAGGTGGGAGTTGGCGGCGTTGACGATGGCGTCCACCTCCCAGTCGGTGAGATCGCCTCGCTCGATGACAACGTCGGTCTTCCCGATCCGCGCCTTCATGGCCGCCCGGTCTCCGATCCGCCCGGGTCCTTCTCCCGAGCTTTTGCCGCCTCCCAGGATCGGTCCATCCGCTCCGGGGAAGTCTCGGAGAGGCTCTTCCCCTCAGCGGCGAGCTCGCGTTCCATAAGCATGAAGCGGCGGCGGAACTTGTCCGCCGATCCCCG